>OGLT01000685.1_pt1 | contig 23647 bp, 18 predicted proteins | sample 1572911 | NCBI WGS metagenome assembly OGLT01 (sample SAMEA2582014, study PRJEB24529) | metagenome | biome: Human gut stool | place: China | collected 2011 | reverse complement strand
CCTCCACCGGACGTTATCCGGCATCCTGCCCTGTGAAGCCCGGACTTTCCTCACCCCAGCAATGCTGGGCCGCGATCATTTGTTCTACTTATCACCGCAACTATTGCTTATTATAATGTGCTTTCCGCAAAATGTCAAAGCAATCCTATACATTGAAGCAGGAACCGCCGATGAATTCGCGGATAATCGAATTCTGGCTGATACCGTCGCTCGGCATCGGAAGGAAATAATCCAGAAACTTGAGCAGGCGCTTTGCCTCCAGATATTCCGGACAATCCTTGTCAATGGCAAACAGCAGCGGCTCGGCATACATCTTTAACACCGCCAGTTCATAGATCAGCGCCGAGTTAAACATCACGTCCGCTCCCTCCTGGAACGGGAAAATGTAGCGCTCCTCACCGCGGCGCACCGAATCCCACATGGCAATGGTCTCCTTTGCGGAAGTTCCTCTCGTGCGCGCATCTCTCACAATCCGACGGATCATTCTGCCGTCCGTTGTTGGCAGGCAGTTGTGCTCGTCGATGTTGAGCTGGGTCAGCGCACTGATGTAGATTTTGAACTTGCTCTCCACCGGGAGAGAGTAGGACAGCCTGTCGTTGAGTCCGTGGATTCCCTCGATGACCAGTACATCCTCTTTTCCAAGCTGCATGTAGCGGTCCTTGTATTCCCGCTTGCCGGTCTTAAAATTGAAGACCGGCAGATTGACGCGCTTGCCCGCAAGCAGTTCATTCATGTCGTGGTTAAACAGCTCCACATCCAGCGCTTCCAGACATTCCAGATCGAGTTCCCCGTTCTCATCGCGCGGGCACTGGTCCCTGTTCGCATAATAATCATCGAGAGGGAACGGATGCGGCTTTAATCCCTTCGCGGCAAGCTGGATGGAAAGGCGGTGTGAAAAGGTGGTCTTTCCGGAGGAAGACGGTCCGGCAATCATGATAAACTTTTTGCCGCCCGACTTTACAATCGTATCTGCCAGATGTCCGATCCGCTCCTCAAACAGTGCCTCCTGCGTCAGAATAATTTCCTGCATGCGTCCTTCCGCAATCGCGTCATTGAGCGCGCCGATCGTGCCGATCTCTAACATGCGGCCCCACTCACGCGAAGCTTTCAGCGTGTGGAACAGCTTCCCGGAAGGTGCAAACTCTGCCACTTCCCTTGTATTCTCATTCGGGAACAGAAGTACAAATCCATCCTCATACGTCACAATATCGTAGTAGCGGAGATAGCCCGTAGACGGCACCATAAATCCGTAAAAATAGTCCTTATAGTGATCAAGTACATAGATATTGACCCTGGAGCTGCGGCGGTATTTAAAAAGCTTTTCCTTATCCTCCATCCCGAGGTCATGGAACAGTGCAATCGCATCATCTGTGTTCATGCTGCGCTTCTCAATCTCGATATCCTCCGTCACAAGACGGTACATCTCCTTTTTCAGCGCTATGGCGCGTGCTTCGTTCACCGCAATCACGCGCTCCTGTCCGTCCGCCTTTTCACGCAGCTCACAGTAATATCCCTGGCCGATGGAATAAAGCACACGGACGCTGATATGTTCACTTCCCCAGAGATTGTAGACCGCCTTCTGCATCAGAAGCGTGACACTTCTGCGGTATGTCTTTTTTCCCGTCTTATCGGCCGTCGTCACAAACGAAAGCATTCCGTCCCGCTGTGCCGTCTTATTCAATTCCCGCAGCCGGTTATTATACACCACAAGCACGATGTCATCCGGATATTTTTCCTGATATTCCTGCGAAATTGCAAGAAAACTGGTTCCCGCCGGATATTGTCTTACTTCCCCTTCAATTGTCAAGCTGACCATATCTTTCCCCATACAAATCTCTCCCCCTCTGCCTTTTCTTCAAGGCTTTTTTCATTCATAATACGCAAGCGCCCTGGCATTCTGCGCGAGGATCTGTTTTACATCGTCGATCCGGGCGGCAATCTGCTCCGTCGCCGGCTGACCGGATAACTGTGTTAAAATATCCTGCTGGATCTGCACTTCCCAGCGAAGATACGCCAGAAGCACCGGATGTTTTTCTGTAAGAAGCTGCTTTCCATAGCGGAATTCCAGTTCCTGCTCTTCTGTAAAGCTGTCCGCATGAGAGACTGCGGAAGCATCAAAGTGAACGCGCATCATGGGGTAATATTTCCCATCCTCCATGACCATCTCTTCCCGCTCTGTGACATAACCGTTCTCCATCAGAAAACGCCGCACCTTTGGAAGCTCTGACTGCGGTTGCAAAACCAGCCCGTGTGCCTGCTCACAGATGGCTCTCCCGCTCTCCAGAATATGTATGACCAGTCCACCGCCCATCCCTGCAATCAGGATGGCGTCCGCCTCACCCGGCTTTAGCGCCGCAACACCGTCCGACAGACGGGTCTGTATGTAATCTTCCATGTCATACATCCGGATGTGTTCCCTGGCACGCTCCAGCGGTCCCGTCCGGATATCCATCGCAATCGCACTGGGGATGCGCTTTCGTTCCACCAGATAAATCGGTACATACCCGTGATCGGTTCCCACATCCGCCAGCCGCTCTCCCTCTCCGATGAGTCCTGCCGCCGTTCTTAAACGTTCTGATATTTTTACCATAGATTACTCCAGATAATCCTTTAATTTGCGGCTTCTGCTCGGATGACGCAGCTTGCGCAGCGCCTTCGCCTCGATCTGACGGATACGCTCACGTGTGACATTGAACTCTTTTCCGACTTCCTCAAGTGTCCTCGCACGTCCGTCCTCCAGTCCAAAACGCAGTGTCAGCACCTTCTGCTCACGCTCTGTCAGCGTTCCGAGCACTTCCTCCAGCTGTTCTTTTAACAGGGTAAATGCCGCTGCATCCGCCGGTACCGGAACGTTGTCGTCCTGGATAAAATCACCGAGATGGCTGTCCTCCTCCTCACCGATCGGAGTCTCTAAGGATACCGGCTCCTGCGAAATCTTTAAGATCTCACGCACACGCTCCACCGGCATGTTCATCTCCGCAGCGATCTCCTCCGGAGTAGGTTCGCGTCCCAGCTCCTGCAGTAACTGTCTGCTGACACGGATCAGCTTGTTGATCGTCTCGACCATATGCACCGGAATACGGATGGTTCTCGCCTGATCTGCAATGGCTCTCGTGATTGCCTGACGGATCCACCATGTCGCGTAGGTGGAGAACTTATATCCCTTGCGGTAATCAAACTTTTCCACCGCCTTGATCAGTCCTAAATTTCCCTCCTGAATCAGATCCAGAAACAACATTCCACGACCGACATAGCGCTTTGCAATGCTGACAACCAGACGAAGATTGGCCTCTGCCAGTCTCTTTTTCGCCTCCTGATCGCCGAGCTCCATACGCTTTGCCAGCTCAATCTCCTCCTCCGCGGACAGAAGCGGCACTTTTCCGATCTCTTTTAAATACATACGCACCGGATCTTCAATGGAGACACCGTCCGGAACGGAAAGATCAATCTTCTCGACCTCAATCTCATCCTCATCATCGACGTCAAGAAGCATCTCATCGTCGACGTCGTCATCCGTAATACGAAGCACGTCGATGTTGTTTGCCTCAAGGAAATCCAGAATCTTCTCAAACTGCTCTGCATCCAGCTGCATGTCGGAAAAGAAGTCGCTGATCTCCTGATACTCCAGCATGTTTTTCTTCTTTTTTGCCAGCGCAAGCAGTTCTCTTAACTTTACCTGGAACTTCTCCTGGGCGCTTGCCACCCCGTTCTCTGCTCCCGCATCGGCAGTTTTTGCAGCAGAGTTCTCCTTGTTTTCTCCCAGAACTTCCTTATTGTCGGTGTTTTCTTTCTTTTTTGCCATTTTCGCTTCATCCTCTCATAGTTCGTTACTATTTTGTCCTTAAATGCAGATTTTCATCCACATTCCTGCTTCTTTGCCCGCTCTCATTCCTCCAGCGGAATATGAACCGTTCCCGGCAGCTCATTCTTTTCCTTTGCCAGAGCCGCCATCTCCTGAACGTCAAACGTGTTTGCCAGCTTATGATTGATGCTGTTCTCCCGCACGCGGATCACGGTCTCGCGCAGCGCTTTTTCGCGCTCCTCCCTGGTATCCACCCGGTGGATTGTCGCGTTTAAGATTCCCGCTGCCTCCCGCTGCTGCTCCTCATCCTCGTAGGTGCTGATGATCCGCGCAGGATTGACTGTCCCGTCCTTCTCATACTGTTCAAACAGCATTTTTGCCACACTGTGGCAGATCGGGTCCGTAAAATCATCTGCACCAACATATCTTTGCACCTTTGGAAACAACGCCGGACTGTTCGTCAGCCACGTCAGCAGAAGCTTCTGCGACTGCACCATGCCGTCCTCGCGCTTTTTCGCACTCTTTTTGTATTCTGTGCGCGCACCGTCCGGTGCGTCCGCGACGCTCTGCGGCGCCCTGCCTCCTCCGGCAAGTCCGGCCTTTAATCCCTGCCGGTTGACCAGCCTTCTCAAATCGTCCGGCGAGATCATGTATTTGGCTGCAACCGCCTCGATATAATTATCGCGCTCTAACTTCTCCGTAAATCCGCAAAGCATCTTCGCGACCGCATTGTAAAAGGCCGTCTTGCCCTCCGGATCGTGCATGTCGTGCTGCTGCTCTTCCATGCGCACCTCAAACAGAAAACTGTTCTCCGCCTGGTCGATGCGCTCCTGATACGCCTCCGCGCCAAGCGCCTTGATAAACTCATCGGGATCCTTATACGGCTTCATGTTGATGATCTTGGTCGTGATTCCGACTTCTTTTAAAATCGGGATGGCCCTGAGCGCCGCCTTGATCCCCGCCCCGTCGCTGTCATACGTCAGATAGACTTCCTTGGTATAACGCTTGAGCAGATTGGCATGACCGCTTGTGAGCGCCGTACCGAGCGACGCCACGGCATTGTCAAACCCTGCCTGGTGCAGTGCAATCACATCCATATATCCCTCGCACAAGAGCAGCTGCGGCTTTTTTGTCGCCCGTGCGAAATTGAGTCCGTAAAGATTGCGGCTCTTGTCGAAAATCTTCGTCTCGGGGGAATTGAGATACTTTGGCTCTCCATCTCCCATGACGCGCCCGCCAAATCCGATCACCTTATTGTGCACATCCATGATCGGAAACATGGCACGGTTCCAGAACTTATCATGTCCGCCCCGCACCTCATCGATCGTGACAAGACCGGAATCCTTTAAGATCTCGTCGTCATAGCCCTTCGACCGCAGATACCGGTACAGATCATCGCTGTACTGATCCGAATATCCCAGCCCGAACTTGTGGATCGTCTCATCGGACAGCGCCCTCTTTTTAAAATAATCAAGCGCACGTTTCCCGCGTTCCCCGCGAAGCAGCACGAAAAAATACTTTGCCGCCTCCTTGTTGATCTCCAAAAGACGTGCCCTCCGGTCCGCCTCCTGCCGCTGCGCCGCCGTATATTCCTGCTTCGGGAGGTCGACGCCCGCCCGCTCGGCAAGCGCTTCCATCGCTTCCCCGAACGTGTAATTCTCGTACTGCATCAGGAAGGTAAAAACATTGCCTCCCGCGTGGCAGCCAAAACAATAGTACATCTGTTTATTGGGAGAGACCGAAAAAGAACCGGTCTTCTCATTATGGAAAGGGCACAGCCCGAAGTAGGTACTGCCCTTTTTTGACAGCCGCACATACTGCGAAATGACGTCCACGATATCGTTGCGCGAACGCACTTCTTCTATCAATTCATCCGAATAACGCGGCATCTTCCGCTCCTTTCTTTCCGCTTTTTATTTCCATTCTAATAGCCGTCCACCTGCCCGCAGTCTCGACTGTGTGCCTGAGAACCCCCAGGCTTTTCAAGAACTTAATAGCCGTCTACCTGCCATGCCTGGGGGAGAAAGTACTCCGAAAACTTGGTGATGGCATACTGATCCGTCATTCCTGCGATGTAGTCCGCGACCACGCGCTCCGCGCTCTCGCCCTCGTCCATCATGCGCAGATATTTTGCCGGAAGCTGATCCAGATGCTCCTTGTAAAAGTAAAAGAGCTGCTCGATCATCGCCTTCGCCTTGACTTCCTCTCCCTTTGCCACCGGGTTCTTGTAGACGTTCTCAAACATGAACTTGCGCAGATCGATCATCGCCTCCTCGATCTCCGGCGACATCATGATGTCATCCTTCTCCCTGCTGTTCATGATAATGTTATGTATCAGCGTATTGAGGCGCTGCTTGGTGGAAAAACCAAGGGTCTTTCTGAGTTCAAGCGGAATATCGTCCTCCGTTAAGACCAGCGCACGGATCGCATCGTCAATATCGTGGTTGATATAGGCAATCTTATCCGAAAAGCGCACAATCTTTCCCTCGAGCGTATGCGGCATCAGTCTGGACTGATGGTTCAAAATACCGTCCCGCACTTCCCATGTGAGATTCAGCCCTTTTCCATCCTTCTCCAGTTTCTCCACGATACGCACACTCTGTTCGTTGTGCCGGAATCCATTCTCGCAGAGCCCGTTTAACACGAACTCGCCGGCATGTCCAAACGGCGTATGTCCAATATCGTGTCCGAGTGCGATCGCCTCGACCAGATCCTCATTGAGACGCAGTGCCTTTGCGATCGTTCTGGCATTCTGCGATACCTCAAGTGTATGGGACAGTCTCGTCCGGTAATGATCACCCTTCGGTGTCAGGAACACCTGCGTTTTGTTCTTAAGACGCCGGAACGCCTTGCTGTGCAGGATGCGGTCTCTGTCACGCTGAAATACCGGTCTGATATCACACGGCTCCTCATACACATCTCTGCCCTTAGAATGAATGCTGAGCGTGGCGTACGGACTTAAGGTCTCGCACTCCATTCTCTCTATTTCTTCCCGTATCGACATGTATTATCTCCTCTTTTTCGTCACGCACTACGCAGTGACTCCATATATATAATTCTGCGTCCGGAGTGGATTTCCTCTATTTTTTTCGACACAGTTTGAAAAAATCATGTTTCCTTGCGCTAAAAATGCTATACTATAACCACCAAATGAACAAGGAGTGTGGTACCATGGTTTTATTTCTGCTCATCATCCTTATTATGATTTCGGTATATTGGAGACCAATGTGGGGAATTCTAAGAGGTCTGCTGCTCGGCTTTCTTTTTTTAATCGGGGGCAGTTCTCTGAACGTCCCGGTTCCGGTTTCGTTTGTGGTATTTGTTCTCTACTGCCAGCTGGGCACCCCCTGGCTTCGCAAGACAAACTACCGGCAGACAAAAGCGACAAGAACATTTCACGAATCGACAACCACCGACGCGGATCACTCCACGTACACCACGGAGCAGTACTATTATGCCTATGAGGTGGACGGCACGGATTATACCAACGTGCATAGCATCTATCCGTACAATAAGAAGCTGCATGCGGAAGCCAAAAGCGCAGAATGTGAAATTTTCTACCATCCGAAAAAGCCGAAGAAGATGTTCTGCCCGGAAGATATCGCAAAAGATTACTACACGATATGGATTCTCCGGTTCCTGATCGGCGGCACTATCATTGCAACAGATTTTTATTTTTAATTTATTATAAAATGAGAAAGGCAGGTCAATAAGCATGAAAATAACAATCGCAAGACAGTGTGGAAGCGGCGGGCACAAAGTCGCCGACATTCTGTCCGAAAAACTGGGTATGGAGATTTTTGACAAAAAAAGATTTATTGAAGAGTCTAAAAGAAGAAACGTCTATGATGAAAACGCAAATTTTCTGAACGAGAAACCGATCGACAGTTTTCTTTACAGTCTTGTCATGAGCTATGGTTCTAAAAATCCGCGTGAACGATATATCCGTTTTGTAAAGGATGTCACGGAGCAGGAATCCTGTATTATCATCGGCAGATGTGCAAACATAATCTACAAGGATGACCCGGACTGTGTGTCCGTTTATCTCCACGCCGATCCGGACATACGGAAAAAGAGAATCCAGGAGCGCGACCACGTATCTGAAAAAGAGGCTGCGGAGACATTACGGGAAGTAGATGAAAAGCGTTCTGCATTTCAGGAACAGTGCACGGCAACCCGCTGGGGCGACGGCAATGAGTATGATCTTTGTATTGATACAGGGAAAATCGGTATCGAGAAAGCTGCCGAATTAATTTTGCAGTATATAGAATACAGGAAATGAAAAAGCGGGAAGCCTTCACTCTCAAGGCTTCCCGCAAATAAAAAATGCAGGAGATGGGACTTGAACCCACACGATATTGCTACCACAGGCACCTGAAGCCTGCGCGTCTGCCAATTCCGCCACTCCTGCATAATCTACACGAATATTTGTGATGTAATGCGGAAGATGGGACTTGAACCCACACGTTCGCAATGAACACAAGATCCTTAGTCTTGCTCGTCTGCCAGTTCCGACACTTCCGCATTTCGGTCACTCATCGTGACGACTTGATAATAATACCAAACGCATCTCAAAATGTCAATGCTTTTTTCGAAAAAATTTAAATAAATTGTTCAAACAATTCGTGCAACTACAGATATTTCTCGTCAAACTCCTCTTTATGCAGCGGCTTTCCGAAGTAAAATCCCTGAATCAACTGGATTTTCGTCTGCTTGAGCGCATCAACCTGCTCTTTCGTCTCAACGCCCTCCACACAGACATGAACGCCGATCGTCTGGGCAAGTTCCGCCACCATTTTCACGAAGGCGGTGGAAAATTCATCCTTCCCGATGTCAATGATAAAACAGCGGTCAATCTTGATGACATCGATCGGCATTTCCCGGATATGATTGAGTGAGGAATACCCCGTCCCGAAATCATCCAGCGCCACACGCACGCCAAGTGCGCGAATCTCGGAGAGAATCTTCTTCATCCGGCTCATATCGTTGATCGCCAGCCCCTCCGTGACCTCCAGGGTCAGATTCTCCGGTACAATCCCCGTCCGTTTGATGACCGAGCGCACCTGCTCCACGATGTCATTCTGCAGCAGCTGCACCACGGAGAGATTGACATTTACCTTGTAATCCGGATGCCCCATATCGTTCCAGTATTTGCACCGCTTGCACGCCTCCTCGAGGACATACGCACCGATCGGGTTAATCAGCCCCAGATACTCCGCCAGCGGTATAAAATCCGTCGGAGCAATCAATCCCAGTTCCCCGGAATTCCAGCGGATCAACGCCTCCGCACCCACGCACGGATTGGATTCCCTGGTCACATCCACGATCGGCTGATAGACCACCTCAAACTCGGAAAATGCATTGTTGGTTGCATTGCGCATATTTTTTTCCATATCGAGGCGGCGGAACGACGTGGACTCCACGTTCTCATCGTAGAACTCCACACGGTTCTTGCCGGAACATTTTGCGGCGTAAAGCGCAATATCCGCCTTCTTGATCAGTTCCTCCACCGTGTCGCCCTCTGTCGGGAAACGCACAACGCCCATACTCATCGTACAGTAGTAATCCGCCCCCTTAAGCATCCACGGCTTGGAAAACAGCGTGCGGATGTCGTCCAGAATCTTCTGCAGCATCATGATCTGCCGATGTGCAAGAATAATGATAAACTCATCTCCGCCCATGCGGTAACAGTTATTTTCCACACCCGGAATCCGACGCAGGCTGTCCGATATATTTTTTAACAGGATATCCCCGTACTGGTGTCCCAGTCCATCGTTGATATGCTTAAAATCATCGAGATCGATGTAGAGCAGCGCTCCTTCACCGCCGAACTCCTTTGTCTGTTCAATGCAGTGCGCAAGATCCTGCTCAAACCGCATACGGTTGTAAAGCCCGGTCAAAAAATCGTTGTTTGCCTGCCGTTCGATCTTCTGCTGATACAGTTTTTTGTCCGTCACCTCGTAGATGGTATACAAAAATACACTTCTTCCGTCGACCCAGTGGATTCCTGTGCGGTGATAGTCAAACCAGCGTTTTTCCTGCTCCAGATAGATCTCGCGGAAGCAGTCCGTATCAATGCCGCCTGATTCTTCCCGCCAGCAGTTCTCCAGCATGTCCGGCGCGGCATCGTCCGGCAGAAATGCGCGCAGCCGCTGGTTGCTGTAGAGAATCCTTCCACTGACCGGATCCTTCACATAAATTCCGCAGCCCACGTTCTCTAAAATCGCCTCAAGGGACGCATACGAACTCGCCAACGAATTTTTTGCAATACGCTTCAGAAGAATACTCTGAATAATCCGTCTGACATCGTTGACGAACTTGACGTCCGTCACTTCCCAGTTCCGCTCCTCGTGTTCTTCCAAAAAGCACAGGTACATCTCCGCCCTGGTATTGACCTCGACCGGCAGAAAAATGCCTGCCAAAAGCCCGTGCGCATCAAAAAACTGCCGGAACACCTCCGGCATCATACTGTTTGAAGAAATCATATACGGTTTTCCGTTAAAAAAGGGCATCTTCTCACGCGACACGCCGGACCATTCCCCACGCACTGAGTCCATTCCGGGCGCCGCATATTCACAGATCATCTCGATCTTCGAGTGCTCTTTGTTCTCTTTTAAGAGCGCACCGCGCGAAATCTCCATGTACGCGCAGCATTCCCGCAGAATGTCGTGCACGATCTCCTCAAAGCTGTTTTCCGACTCTAACATCTTTACGATGGAAGTCATCACCTCATTCCTGTGAAGTTCTGCTTCCATCTGTGTCTCAGACTCGCGGCTCTTTAACACCGCCTCCTGTGCCATCAGTTCTTCCATCTTCACGGCGAACATCTGCTTGGACAATGTCTCCAGAAATTCCAGTGACTTATCATACCGTTCCGGCGTCGTGCGCATGACATAAGATGGAACATCCGCGTCTTCCCGATCCATGATTCCGATGACGATCCAGATTGCCGCCGTCTTCCCGCCGATCTTGATGGACACGCCGCACATTTTCACCAGATCATTTCCACAATCCTCTTCGAGCACACTTTCGATTCCATCGTCTAAAAGCCGGTTCATGAGCGTCATATGCCGTTCCACTCCGGTCAGCCCGTGAATATACGCCAGTTCCTCCTTAGAACCATATGCCTTTGTGACAACTCCGTGCGTTCTGCTCAGACATACCAGATACACATTATTGGCATCGCAAAACCGGTCCTGCAGATTCTGCATCAATGTCGCATCTAACAATCCCAGATCGGTATCCTGCGACGCTTCCTGATTCATCCCCCTTGAAAGTGCCATATCTTCCTCATCCTTTATACTGAATTACAAACAGATAAAACTGATCCTTTTCCCGGATACACTGCTCGGCAAGCAGCCGGTAATCGTTTCTTATGCGGAGCTGCTTCCTGATAAATCCCTGCTCGTTGGAATAGAGCACAAGAATCCCGTCCGCCTTTAACAGTCCGGCTGATTTTTCAAAAAATCTTCCGTAAAAGGCGTCCGTCTCCTCCTTTGACTTTCTTCCCCGGACAGGCATATTGGTGATAATCTCGTCGAACAGATACGCATGTGTAAAATCAAAATAATCACGGTTGATAAAATTGATTTTCTCCCCCGCATACGATGCATTCTCCCTCGCTCCCCGGATTGCCTCGCCAAAGATATCAATTCCGTATTTTTCCCGCGCAGGGACACGGATATCCCGCTCGATCAACATCGTGCCGACACCGCAGAACGGATCGAGAATCTGCGCGTTTTCTTTTAAATACGGCTCTGCCAGCGCCACAAGCATTGCCGCCGTCGCCGGATGAATCGAAGCTGCCACCGCATTTTTGCGGTAGGCAAAGCGTCCAGGCGCAATCGAAAGAAGCTTCAGGAAGCAGGCGTAACCGCCGTCTCTTTTCTCCAGAAGCCGCAGTTCAATCTCATAATCCGACGGTGCATTCACAAGCATCCTGCCGGACAGACGCTCCAGCTCCGCGGAAAACCGTCTGGCAAACGTACTCTTTTTGTCTAACGGCATGTGGCTCTTTATTTCCAGTCTGAAATAAAACGGCATCGTCTCCCGGTGTGACTGTGTAAGGAGCTCCCGCAGATTGGAATTCCAGACCGCCTCCGCGGCTCCTACGGCATCTTCCGGCACCGGCTGCGCCGTGCGCACCGGAAACAATAACTCGCGATAAGTCCTTATCGACGCAAACGGGCGGACGTCCTTCGCATGAACCAGCACACCGAGCGGGTGCAGCTTCTCACTGCGTCTGACCGATGCGGACACCGCTTTTACCTCCTCAAGCGTCACGCCGCGCTGCTCCCGGTTCGTCGCGAGCAGAAAATCCTGCGGCTCTGTGAATCCCACAAACGTGTGACGAGTAATTCCCTCCGCCGCCGTAATGATACGTTCCAGTTCCCGCAGTTCCTCATTCACATGCTTTTTCTCATTCTCGGGAATCTCCCGCGCCAAAAGTGCATCCCTGTGTTCTTTTAGCGCTTCCAGATAAGGGGATACCTCCATCCCCGACAAAGCCGTGAGATACGCGCTCCTTACGAACAGCGTCTGCTCTCTCTCGTATGCATGAAAAAGAGAACCTGCCGTCTGCAAAAGCCCGAGACTTCCAAGCAGAAGCGCCGCATTTTTGCGCACCTTCGGCTCATCGCTCTCCAGCAGTCCTGTGAGCAGTGCCCCGTCTCCCACCAGAGACAGCAGGGTTTCCCTTGCCTGTGGGTCCTTGCACTCGCTTCGCAGCAGACTCAAGTTCTCTCTTATATTCTGATTGTTCTGTATTTCTTTATAATATTCGTGAATCATACCGTATACCTGCTACCTTTGATACTAGGTATTCTACGATATTTCCTCATTTTTGGCAATACCATTCACGTCAATGTAGGTCAGCAGGTCCTGCTTGAACAAAAGCCACGCATCCTCATGCTCCACATAGTATTTCGGGCACATTTTCCCCGTCACATCATAATGACGGATCACATCATCCGTAGTCAGGTCATAGCGTCCCATCAGCCAGGCGGTAAGCTCTATCAGCGACTGGTAGGTCGCATCGGTAAACTCTCCCGTCTCATCCGGAATACAGCACTCGATGGCTATCGTGTCTTCATTCCGGTCATTCGACGCGTAGGCAATCTCGTTGCACGGAATGCACTGCACAATCTCCCCGTCCATGCCGATGACGAAATGACTGCTGGCATACGTCTCCCCTGTGTCTTTCAGATTCTCAAAATAGCTGCGGTTCTGCTCCGCTGTCGTGCCCGGATTCGCAGTATAGTGGATCACGATGCCGTTCACCTGGGAAAGCGCCGTTCCCGGTCGCGAATATTCGTTGTAATCCAGCAGTTCTACCTGATAGTCCGGCGCCTGTGCCACATACTTTACCTCGTACGCCATCACCGGCTTTTCTTCATATAGAAGCTTTTTGATCTGTCGTGTGCCAAACCAGACCGCCAGCACCAAAAGCAGCGGAATGCCGATTAAAAGCACTATGCGCAGCCGGCGTCTTCTCCGAAGCCTTTTGCGCCGTCTACGCCTTTTCTCCTCATACCTGCGCTGCTCTTGGCGCCTGTATTTCTCTTCCTGTTCCTCTCGCATTGCTCCATCTTCCCATCTGTCCGTTCATTCTGTCGTGCTCTCTCTGCGGTTCTACACACGCCTCTTTTTCATTTCGCACAATTATTTTCGTGATTTTTTACAAAATTTTTACTATCTTTTTGTTGCTTTCTTCCAAAACAAGTGCTATACTCTGTCAAGGAAAAAGAAAGGAGGCGTATCACGATGAAATATACCATAGATCCAACTATGACTTACAGCGAAGCAGTTCTCTTTTATGAAGAATATCTCACTGCTGCCAAGGCTGCTGGGAAAAAGCCGGTATCTTTCCTGCACTTTATCACAGGTCGTTACTAGAAGGCTTTTCCCTTCTTTTTTATCTTACATCAGATGAGAATTTCTGTGTTTTAAATTTGTCTTAATTTCTCTTAATTTCCACTGAACTTTTACCGAATAAAATTTGTTTTCATTGCAGGTTCCCGCTCCGGGAATGTGATTCCCGCTGCCGCTCCTGCCTGAATACATTTGAGCAGCCATGCCATATTGCTGCCCAGCGTGCGCATGGTCTGCAGTCCCTCTGCGTCCTGCCGTACCTCGTCCGGCGTATTTCCGTGTACCTGGTTCCAGTACTGGGAGGAAACCACCGGCATGGAATTGATCGTGAAATATTTGTTCAGCTGATCAAACGCGGATGCCGCGCCGCCGCGTCTGCAGCTCACCACTGCTGCCCCCGGCTTTCCGGCAAACACATTTCCCTTTCCGTAGAATGCGCGGTCGAGAAACGAGGTGATGGCACCGGATGCCGCCGCATAATGCACCGGCGAGCCGAATACAAAACCATCCGCCGTCTTTGCTTTCTCAACAAATTCATTGACCGGATCATCCACAAAGCAGCGTCCGTTCTTAAGACAGACATTGCAGCCGATGCAGCCGGCGATCGGCTTTGCACCCACCTGGAAAATCTCGGTCTCAATGCCGTTCTTCTCAAGAGCACCTGCCACCTCGCAGAGCGCCGTATAAGTACATCCCTTTTCTCTCGGACTTCCGTTTACCAATATTACCTTCATGTTCTTTCCTCCATCCTGGCAGATTCCCTGCCCTCTATTCTATGCCACTTTCCCTGTGATCGTACGCTTATAAAATATAAAGTGAATCCTGCAGGCAGGATTCTCCTCCCTAGGCGGGTCAGGGCTGCTCTCCGACATTCTTCGTCTTCCCTATGAAGCAAAGAAAAGCTGCCGTATCATCTGTTCCGGTGCAAAAATATCCTCAAACTGGAAATCCTCCTCCAGAAATTCCATATTTTCCTCGGAATGTTCTACTTCCTTTGAATACAGCTTTGCCACAGCCACCCGGTCTTCCACGGAGAATGTTCCTCCGTTCTCCAGAAAACGCAGTGCATCCATATCGCGGATCATCAGAATACCCGCCACCGCAAACTGTGCCTTATTTAAAATGTTGTCATCATAATACGATCTCATAAAATACCGGAATGTAAAGTAGACCAGCAGATGCTCGTACTCATATTCCCGTCCCTGCTGCGCTGCGTGAAAATTCCGGATACATTCCAGATAATTGTCCTCATGGAATGCCGCACGAAGACGTTTTTTTTCTTCCTCCCAGTTCTGATCGAGCACTTCCAGCTGTTCGTAGCGCTCCATGCGGGCAAGAAACGCCGCATACGCCTCCTCAGGCGTTACCTCTTTCTCCCTGCACTCGGCAATCAGCCGGCTCTCTCGCTGCTCTTGCTCCTGCCCGCTTACTTCCCCGCCTGTGTGGTATCCGTAAAGCTCCTGCTGCATCCTCTTACAATATAGAAGATACTCCGCCGCGCGCTCTGCCACCGGCTTCTTCCGGTTCTGCAGCAATGCCACCGCCGCATTAGAAACGGCATTCAGCTGATCGGCATCCACAGACACTTCCTCATCGTCGTCATACCCCTCGCCGTCGGAGGTATCATCCTCACACGCTGCCTCATCATTACCGTACAAAGCCCCGTCGTCATCATAAGCTGCCTCGTCATCGTCCCCGGTCCCGCAGAAATCCGGCATCTCGTGCTCCTGCCAGGTGATCTTCTCGTCGGTGGAAAACATAATATTTCCGACCTCCTCACATGCCAGACTTAAGATCTTCTCCCGGACGTCCTCGTACTCCATGGTAAAGCGTGGGAACTCGGTGCAGATCTCGCTCAGTGCTTCCTCGCCCATCTTAATGCAGATGTCGCAGAGCTTTTTTTCATTTAAAAACGGGCAGTACCCGTCCTCGCGCATAATCATGGTGTTCTCCTCACCCTCCTTGATATGCGAGGTAATCTCTTTTCCCAGCTCTCCGCCCAGACTGCGGTAGTAATCCATCGTACCCTCGTCGATATCGATCTCCCAGCCGTAACAGCAATTATCCTTACACTGATCTGCAATACAGTGAAACTTTTCATAGTAAGACGGTACTTTTAATATCATCGTTTGCTCCTGTCTGCGCCTCTTCCTGCGCCATTTTATATCCATTTACGGTGCAAAAAGGTGCGTCATCCGCCGCACCTTTTTGTAATCCTACTCATCTTTCCGGAAATGATCGCTCAACATATAGCCGATACACCAGACGCCTCCCGCCAGTGAGAGATACACAAACCCCTGCACCAGTGCGACCGCCAGCTTGATCAGAGACAAATCTCCTGCCATATGCGCCAGAATCACTCCTCTGACCGGTCCTCTTAATATCATCCATCCTCCTACATAGAACCAGCCAACAACTCCCAGCGTGTAAAAAAACAACGCCAGCAATGTCTTCCATGTTATTTTCATATCTAATTCTCCCTTGTTGGTCCTGCAATACCGCGTCTATTGTAACACAAACCGCAGGAAGATGCAAAATCCTTCCCTCTTCTACATCAGCTCCCGGATCTCTCCCGACCGGCAATACTCTGCACAGTCGATCACCCGCTGGTTGGAAGACCCCTTAAACAGCAGGGATATATCATGAAGCTCCGTCACAAACGGTCCGTCCACCAGCACATCGATCATGTGAAGCAGCTCCGCGGTATCTGCGGTGCAGCATTTTCCGCCCGGCACAAGATCCCGGTCTAACACATAGCCGGTGTATGCCCACACATCCTTCCCCGGACACTCCGCCTTCACTCTCCGCATAAACGGAAGCAGTGCCTTCTGATTCTCCGGTTCAAAAGGATCTCCTCCGAGCAGCGTCAGTCCCCGGATGTAATCCGGCTTCAAGGACGCAATGATCTCATCTTCCACCTCGCCGGTGAAAGGATTCCCGTATTCAAAAGCCCACGTCTCCGGCTGAAAACAGTCTTTGCAGTGATTTCTGCAGCCCGACACAAAGAGAACGGTGCGCACACCGGTTCCGTTTGCAATATCACAATATTTGATTGCCGAATAATTCATATCTTTTCTCCTCAACAGGGAAAGAAAGACTGTGGCTGCACCATCCCGTGCACACCACAGTCCCCCTGTTTTTATAAATGTAATACCCGTTCCTTGATCTCCTGTGTTCTGCCCTGATTCCAGAACTGTGTTCCAATATAGCCGCAGGTACGTCTTGCCACGCTCATCTTGTTCTGATCGCGGTTGCCGCAGTTCGGGCACTCCCATACCAGCTTACTGTCCCGGTCTGTCACAATCTTGATCTCTCCGGCATATCCGCACTCCATGCAGTAGTCACTCTTTGTGTTGAGTTCCGCATACATGATATTTTCATAGATGTACTGCATCACGGAAAGTACCGCTTCCAGATTGTTCTGCATATTCGGAACCTCCACGTAGCTGATTGCTCCGCCCGGGGACAGTTCCTGGAACTGTGACTCGAACTTTAACTTATCGAACGCGTTGATCTGCTCTGTCACATGTACATGATAGCTGTTTGTGATGTAGTTCTTGTCCGTCACACCCGGGATAATGCCGAAACGCTTCTGTAAGCATTTTGCGAACTTGTAGGTCGTCGACTCAAGCGGGGTTCCGTAGAGACTGAAATCAATGTCCGTCTCCTTCTTCCACTTGGCGCATGCATCATTCAGACGACGCATCACTGTAAGCGCGAACTCCGTGCCTTCCGGCTCCGTGTGGGATACGCCCTTCATATAGCGTGTGCACTCGCAGAGTCCTGCATAGCCGAGAGAAATCGTCGAGTAACCGTGATAGAGAAGTTCATCGATCGTCTCGCCTTTCTTCAGACGTGCAAGCGCACCGTTCTGCCAGAGAATCGGCGCCACGTCGGAAGGTGTTCCCTTTAAGCGGTTGTGGCGGATCATCAATGCCTGATAGCACATTTCCAGACGCTCATCCATGATCTCCCAGAACTTCTTCTCATCTCCTCCGGAAGAGCATGCCGCATCCACCAGATTCAATGTCACTACGCCCTGGTTAAAGCGTCCGTAATACTTGTGCTTTCCTTCTTTATAATTCTTGGCATGTGCCAGATTGCCCGTCGTGCGGTCTACCGTCAGGAAAGAACGGCATCCCATACAGGTATAGCAGTCGCCGTCTTTTAACTTTTTCATCATCTTCTCAGAGATATAATCCGGCACCATGCGCTTTGCGGTACATTCAGCCGCAAGCCTGGTCAGGTACCAGTATTTGGACCCCTCCCTGATATTGTCCTCCTCAAGCACATAGATCAGTTTCGGGAACGCCGGCGTAATATAAACGCCCTGCTCATTCTTGACCCCTAAAATTCTCTGATGAAGCATCTCCTCGATCACTGCTGCCAGATCGTCCCGAAGCTGTCCCTCCGGCACCTCATCCAGATACATAAACACCGTGATAAACGGAGCCTGCCCGTTGGTCGTCATCAGCGTGATGACCTGGTACTGGATCATCTGCACACCGCGGTTAATCTCCTCTTTGACCCGCATTTCCGCCATCTGGTTGACTTTCTCTTCCGTCGCCTCGATTCCGGCAGTCTCAAGCTCCTTGCGCACCTGCTTGCGGAACTTCTCACGGCTCACCTGCACAAACGGAGCCAGATGAGAAAGGGAAATACTCTGTCCGCCGTACTGGGAGCTTGCGATCTGCGCGATTGCCTGTGTGGCAATATTGCAGGCAGTAGAAAAGCTCTTCGGCGTATCGATCATCGTCTCGCTGATGACCGTACCGTTCTGAAGCATGTCCTCCAGATTGACCAGACAGCAGTTATGCATGTGCTGTGCAAAATAATCCGCGTCATGGAAATGGATGATTCCTTTCTCATGCGCCTCTACGATCTCCGGCGGAAGCAGGAATCTTCTGGTGATATCCTTGCTGACCTCACCGGCCATATAATCTCTTTGTACGCTGTTTACAGTCGGATTCTTGTTGGAGTTCTCCTGTTTTACTTCCTCGTTATTGCATTCCAGCAGACTTAAAATCTGCTCATCGGTAGAGTTGGACTTGCGCACCAGTTCTCTCTTATAACGATAAGTAATATAGTTGCGGGCAACATTAAACGCTTTCTGACTCATGATCTGGTTCTCCACCATATCCTGAATCTCCTCCACACTCGGGGAGCGCTTCATATTCTCGCAGGCTTTCTCAACATTGGAAAGAATCGCCTGAATCTTGTCGTCTCCAAGCTTTTCATAATCAATGACGCTGTCGTTTGCCTTGCGGATTGCAGCCTCGATCTTGCTGATGTCAAAAATGTCCTCGCTGCCACTTCTCTTAATAATCTTCATAACCGTTCAGAATCCTTTCTGTTAATTGCTTTTTCATTATACAATATCTAGTATTGTTGTCAATGCGTTTTCCTAGATTCTGTGGTTATTTTACCTTTTGAACAAAATTAACACCAAAACTTCGTCACTTTTTATTGTTTTGGTTTACAACAACATCTTGTGTCTTCTGCTATTGTCACATCCAGATTTTGTAGCATCTGATCCAGGCAGCGCTTCAGGTGCTCCACATCCTCCTCCGAAAGCCCCGCCGTCAGGCGCGCTTCCATCTCCCGTATATCGCGCTCCGCGCCATCCAAAAGCGCAGCGGCCTTATCTGTGAGCACCAGACGTTTTAAGCGCGCGTCGTGTGAGACCTGGGCGCGCTCGATCAGCCCCTTTCGTTCCATCACGGCAAGCATATTGGACGCCGTAGCTCTCGAGACCGAGAACGCCTCCTCAATGTCCCTCTGATAGACCTCCCGGTCTGCGTGATCCTTTAAAAAGCCGAGCGTCCAGCGCTGCATTCCCGTCAGATTGTCCTCGTTTTCCTCCCGTTTTGCTTCCATATTCTTATGGAGCTGGTTGTGGAGCAGGCGTATTTTGTATCCGATGGTCTCCGACCTTTTGATTCGTTCCATCTCTTCCTCTCTTCTGTCTGTTTTCTAAAATAATCATTGACTTCTGTTTTTAATTATCGTATAACATTATTGTTAGCACACTAACAATCAAAAATCAATAGAAAATTCAAAAAGGATGTGAAATTATGTTAAAAACACTTGGAGCACAGATCAGGGAGTTCAAAAAAGATTCCCTGCTTACTCCCGTCTTCATGATTCTGGAAGTCTTCATGGAAACAATCATTCCTCTGATGATGGCTTCCATTATCGATCAGGGTGTGGAAGCGGGCAACATCCACCATATCTACGTCATGGGTGCCTGGATGGTTGTCGCCGCCTGTTTCTCCCTCTTCTGCGGTGTCATGGGCGGAAAATACGGTGCAAGAGCCTCCGCAGGTTTTGCACGTAACTTAAGAAAAGCGATGTACGAGAACATCCAGAGTTTTTCGTTTTCCAACATCGACAAATTCAGTACCGCAGGTCTTGTCACCCGTCTGACCACAGATGTGACCAACCTGCAGAATGCCTACCAGATGCTGCTGCGCATGTGTGTGCGTGCGCCGATCAGTCTGATCTGCGCGATGTGCATGGCGTTTTTCATCAGCCCGAGACTGGCAAGCATCTATCTTGTTGCCGTCATCATTCTGGGCATCATTCTCGCCATTATCACCGTGCGCGCGCATCACTATTTTATGGAAGTTTTTCCAAAGTACGATGACCTAAATGCCTCCGTGCAGGAAAACGTATCCGCCATCCGCGTGGTCAAGGCTTATGTGCGTGAAGATTACGAGAAAAACAAGTTCCGCAAAGCCAGCCAGAATATTTACAACATGTTTGTCAAGGCGGAAAGCATTCTGGCTTTCAACAACCCGGTCATGCAGATCACCGTTTACAGCTGTATTCTTGCGATCAGCTGGGTGGGCGCAAAAATGATTGTCGGCGGCGCATTGACAACCGGAGAACTGATGAGTCTTCTTACCTATTGTATGAATATCATGATGAGTCTGATGATGCTGTCCATGGTGTTCGTCATGCTGGCGATGAGTGTGGCAAGCGCCGAGCGTATCTGTGAAGTATTAAATGAGAAGAGCGACATCACCAATCCGGAAAATGCGGATAAGACCGTGCCGGACGGAAGCATCACCTTTGACCATGTGACCTTCCGTTACAGCAAGACATCCGCAAAGCCGGTGCTCTCCGATATTGACCTCTCCATAAAATCCGGCGAGACGATCGGTATCATTGGCGGAACCGGAAGTTCCAAGTCCTCGCTCGTCAACCTCATCAGCCGCCTCTACGATGTGTCCGAAGGCCGTGTTCTCGTCGGCGGAAAAGACGTCCGTTCCTACGATCTTGACACCCTCCGCAACGAGGTCTCTGTCGTATTGCAGAACAACGTGCTCTTCTCCGGAACCATCTATGAGAATCTGCGCTGGGGAGATGCACATGCGACCGACGAGGAGTGCCGTCACGCGTGCAGACTGGCATGCGCCGACGAATTCATCGAGCGTTTTCCGGATGGTTACAACACCTACATCGAGCAGGGCGGAACCAACGTCTCCGGCGGTCAGAAGCAGCGTCTGTGTATTGCCCGCGCGCTCTTAAAGAAGCCGAAGATTCTGATTTTAGACGACAGCACCAGCGCGGTGGACACCGCTACCGATGCCAAGATCCGTCGCGCTTTTCTCACGGAGATTCCGAACACGACCAAGCTGATTATCGCACAGCGGATCTCCTCCGTTCAAAATGCCGACCGCATCATTGTGCTGGATAACGGAGAGTTGAACGGTTTCGGCACACACGAAGAATTATTGCAGACCAATGCCATTTACCGCGATGTCTACGAGTCACAGACCGGCGGCGGCGGTGATTTTGATGAAGGAGGTGCTGCCTGATGCCACAGAATGAAAAAAATGCAAAGCCGATCGGCGGACCTGGCGGCCGCGGCGGTCATGGTCCCAGACCGAATGTCAAGAATCCGGGAAAGCTTTTTATGCGCCTGCTTTCCTATATTATGAAAAATTATGCCGTACACTGCGTCATTGTTGTGATCTGTATTTTTATCACGGTTCTCGCAAGTGTGCAGGGAACCTGGTTTATGCAGACCTTAATCGACGGCTATATCCTGCCGCTGATGAAGCAGAGCGATCCGGACTTTTCCGGTCTCGCACACGCCATTTTACGCGTTGCCGTCTTCTACGGCATCGGCGCTATCGCAGCCTACATATACACAAGAATTATGGTCAATGTCTCACAGGGTACTTTAAAGCATCTGCGCGACGACATGTTCACCCACATGGAAGAGCTTCCCATCCGGTATTTTGACACACACTCCCATGGAGACATTATGTCAACTTATACCAACGATATTGATACCCTGCGCCAGATGATCAGCCAGAGTATGCCGCAGTTTTTGAACAGCATCATCTCCATCGTGAGCGTCTTTATCAGTATGCTTCTTCTCAACATTCCGCTGACACTCGTCACACTTGTAATGGTCGGTGTCACACTGTTTGCCACAAAGAAGATCGGTGCCTTAAGTGCCCGCTACTTTATCGCACAGCAGAAAGATATTGCGACGGTCAACGGCTACATTGAAGAGATGATGAACGGTCAGAAGGTGGTCAAGGTCTTCACCCATGAAGAGGAAAGTATCGCCAATTTCAACCGGCTCAATGACCAGCTGTTCCACAGTGCAGACAATGCCAATAAGTTCGGTAACATTTTAATGCCGGTCAATGCACAGATCGGTAATATCAGCTACGTGCTCTGCGCGATCGTCGGCGGTATTCTTGCTCTGGGCGGATATGGCGGATTTACGCTCGGAAAGCTCGCAAGTTTTCTTACCTATAATAAGAGCTTCGGGCAGCCGATCAACCAGCTCTCTATGCAGCTTAACAATATCGTGATGGCACTTGCCGGTTCCGAGCGTATCTTCGCTCTGCTCGATGAGCAGCCGGAAGTGGACGATGGTTACGTCACACTTGTCCGCGCCAAGCGGGAAAACGGTCAGATTGTGGAATCCAAAGAGCGTACGGGTGTGTGGGCATGGAAGCACACCCATCAGGCAGACGGCAGTGTCGATTATATTGAATTAAAGGGCGACGTGGTATTTGATGATGTCGATTTCGGCTATGTTCCAGAGAAGACCGTTCTTCACAACGTAGATCTCTACGCTACGCCGGGTCAGAAAATTGCCTTTGTCGGCAGCACCGGCGCCGGAAAGACGACCATCACCAACCTGATCAACCGTTTCTACGATATCCAGGACGGCAAGATCCGCTATGACGGCATCAATATCAACAAGATCAAAAAAGATGACCTGCGCCACTCTCTCGGAATCGTGCTGCAGGACACCCATCTTTTTACTGCTACGGTTATAGAAAATATCCGTTACGGCAAGCTGGATGCCACGGATGAGGAAGTCATGGCAGCTGCCAGACTCGCCAACGCAGATACATTTATCCAGCAGCTTCCGAACGGCTATGACACCCTGCTGACCGGCGATGGTGCCAACCTAAGCCAGGGACAGCGCCAGCTGCTTGCCATCGCAAGAGCTGCCATCGCCGATCCACCGGTTCTGATTCTGGACGAAGCGACGAGCTCCATCGATACCCGCACCGAAAAGATTGTGCAGGACGGTATGGATAAGCTGATGGCGGGACGCACCACGTTCGTGATTGCGCACCGTCTCTCGACCGTGCGCAACAGCGACTGCATCATTGTCCTGGAACAGGGACGTGTCATTGAGCGCGGCAGCCACGATCAGCTGATCGAAAAACACGGCAAATACTATCAGCTGTATACCGGGAATTTAGCCGAAGGCTAAATTCCCGTGTAATTCTAGCCGAAGGCTAAATTCCCGTGTAATTCTAGCCGAAGGCTATGTTTCCGTGTAATTCCAGCGGAAGATGAAACTCGCAAAAAATAGAGTTGTCGCAATAAGCATATCCTGCTTTGCTCTGATAAGTAATATTATAAGAAACAGATATTTAAAAGTTCCAGATAAACATGCGGCGACAAATTCTGACCGCAAAATCCGGTATT
>OGLT01000682.1_pt1 | contig 23725 bp, 17 predicted proteins | sample 1572911 | NCBI WGS metagenome assembly OGLT01 (sample SAMEA2582014, study PRJEB24529) | metagenome | biome: Human gut stool | place: China | collected 2011 | reverse complement strand
ATTGTCTCATGATTTGCGGACACAGTCCGTGGAGTGCTCCAAACTTGGAAAGACACGGATCATCGCAGATGCAAACATTCGGCTGGTTAGAAATTCCACATTTTTTGAACCAAATTTCCACCTGCATTTCCATCTGAAATCCCACGGTGTGGTCTTCTAATAATATTACTTATCCCCCAAAGCGGTCTATGCTGATTGCGACAATTTCTTTTGTATTATTTTGTAGAAGAAGAGTTTCTTTCGACTGTATGTTGTGGTAAAATAACAGATATAAGCTGGGAGTGAAGTTTCCCGGCAATTACGAAGGGGAATGGAGAGAAGTACCATGAAAGAGGAGCAGAAAGTATCGTTTATTCACTCAATTTCAGCAAAGATCATGCTGCTGACCGTGCTTGCAGTGGTTATGTCGGTGTTGATTGTTGCATTCCGGGCGGAAGCGGGAACAAAGAAGGTTGTCGGAGACGTCAGTGCAGATTATATTTTAAGCATGGCGGAGATGGGGGGAGAGATTGTGAACAATCTCCCTCAGGAAGCGGATGCTGGAGCATATGAGAATGCCTTAGCGGATATCAGTATGGAGGGGATCGATTCTTCCTACGCCTATCTCGTTGACACGGACGGCACTATGTTATATCACCCGACAGCGGAAAAGATCGGACAGCCGGTGGAGAATGCTGTCGTGCTTGGCGTCGTTGCAGAGCTTGCCAAGGGACAGGTACCGGTGAATGAGACGGTGACTTATGATTTTAAGGGCGTTACCAAATATGCGGCTTATGCGATCACGGCGAACCGTCAGATTGTTGTGGTGACGGCGGATGAAGACGAGATCATGGAGCCACTGAATCAGATAATAAGTAAGATTATGCTGCTGTCATTGGGGATACTGGTTGCAGCGATTGTTCTGGCATACGTAGTAAGCCAGTTTATCTGCAGACCGATTCAGCAGATTACAACGATTATTGGCGATACTGCACAGTTGGATTTCAGATCAAATCCGAACGGCGCAAAGCTGCGCAGCCGCCGGGATGAGACGGGAGAGATGGCAAATGCTGTACATGTGATGCGCAGGAACCTGCGTTCCATGATTGGCGATATTGATACCGCAAGTAACCAGATCACACAGAATGTGGATGGCCTGCAGGAGATTACCACCACGGTGGATCATATGTGTTCCGACAACTCCGCGACAAGTCAGCAGCTTGCGGCTGGCATGGAGGAGACGGCAGCAACCACAGTAACAATCAACGAAAATATCGAAGTTATCAAGAACGGAGCGGATGATATTAACAGTATGGCAACGGAGGGCGCACGAACCTCGGAAGAGATCATGATGCGGGCAAATGATCTACGCACCAAGACAGTTGAGGCAAGCGCCAAGACAATGACGATGTACAACAACGTCAAGACAAAGGCACAGGAAGCCATCGAGGGATCGAAGGCGGTCGATAAGATCAACGAACTGACTGGCACGATCATGGAGATTTCATCCCAGACCGGATTGCTTGCACTCAATGCTTCCATCGAAGCGGCAAGAGCCGGGGAGGCAGGACGCGGGTTTGCGGTGGTTGCAACGGAGATCGGAAGCCTTGCGGATCAGACTTCCAAGGCGATCAAGGATATCGGCACGATTGTGGATGCTGTCAACGCAGCGGTTTCCAATATGGCGGAATGCTTAGAAGAGACCACCGGATTTCTGGAGAATACCGTGCTGACGGAGTATAAGGAATTTGAGCAGGTCAGCGAACAGTACCAGGAGGATGCGGATACCTTCAAGACCAGTATGAACGACGTGAGCGATGCGATGGCGGGTCTTGCCAATTCTATTGATGCGATTGCACAGGCACTTAGCGGAATCAACTCCACAGTGGGCGAGTCGTCGATCGGCGTCAGCGATATTGCGGAGAAGACCAGCGACATGGTGGAGAAGACAGGAACCACGCACGACATGGTGGAAGAGTGTTATACTTATGTGGAGAAGCTGCGTGAGATTGTGAGCCAGTTTGTATTGCAGTAAATAAAATATGATTTGCAGGGAAAAGGGTATGCAGATGTTGGAGCGATGCTGTGCATCGGAATCACGTCGGCATACCCTTTTTCACGCAGACAGGCATAAACCCGTCCACATTTTCATAGGATGAGTTAACGGCAAAGCGGTGGACGTGCTGCTTTGTGGGAAACTCGATGGATGGGGGCAGCGCATATGCAGGAATATTATCGCGGAAAAACGGAAGAACGAGGGAGAAACGTGCTCGAGGATGAGGAGAAAAAATCCTGGGCGGAAAGTTTTCTGGAACAGTTAAACGATCCTCTGATCTTTATCCTGTTTGTGGCGGCGGCGATCTCCCTGCTGCTGCGGGAATACGGCGATATGGCAATTATTCTGGCTGTGGTGCTGTTAAATGCGACGGTGGGAGTGATACAGGAGGGAAAAGCGAAAAAATCGCTGGAGGTGTTAAAACAGATGACCAGCCCGCATGCACTGCTTCTGGAAGGGGATGAAGTGTGGCAGATTCCGGCTGCCGATCTGATCCCGGGCGATCTTGTGGTGCTGGAAGCCGGCTGTCAGGTTCCGGCGGATCTTGTGCTGACAGAAGCGGTGAACCTGAAAATAGAAGAATCCGCACTGACCGGCGAGTCTGTTCCGGTCAACAAGGATACGGCGCAGAACCGCATGGCATATATGTCGACAAATGTGACCTACGGGCGCGGCGTGGGGAGAGTATCTGCCATCGGTATGGATACGGAGATCGGGAAAATTGCCGGGATGCTGAAGGCGGCGAAGGTCGAGCTGACACCGTTGCAGAAGCGGTTGGCAGACCTCGGCAAAATTTTGGGCACGGTGTCCGTATTCTTATGTGTGCTCCTTTTTGGCATGGCAATCCTGCAAAAACGGGATGTGGGAGAGATGCTGATTACGGCGATCTCTCTTGCGGTGGCGGCGGTGCCGGAGGGACTTCCCGCCATTGTGACGATGGTGCTGGCACTTTCCGTCTCGCGGATGGTGAAGGCTAATGCCATTGTAAAGCGCCTGCCGAGCGTGGAGACATTGGGATGTGTCAGCGTTGTGTGCTCGGATAAGACGGGAACACTGACGCAGAACCGCATGACTGTAAAAAAATGTTACGTGAACGGCAGAGTGCATGCGGTAAAAGAACTGCATCCGGCCGACGACCGGTATTTTTTGCAGGGATTTTCTCTCTGCAACGACGCATCCCTCCACGGAGGGGAACGCCGCGGCGATCCGACAGAATTAGCGCTCTTGGATATGGCGGCAGCGTTCGGCATACAGCGCGAGACATTGGAGGATACCATGCCGCGGATCGACGAGATTGCCTTCGATTCGGAGCGGAAACGGATGACGACGTTGCATGAGACGTTGGACGGCAGAATCTCTTTCACGAAGGGATCGCCGGATGAAATCCTGGAGCGGTGCCGGTATGTGTGGAGCAACGGCAAGACGGCGGCGTTTTCTGCGGCGGCGAGAGAACAGGCAAAACGGGGACTTGCCGAGATGACGGAAGCGGGACTTCGCGTGCTGGCGATTGGCATGCATCCTAAAGCGGCACAGATGGAGGAGAGCGGGCTTACGTTTCTGGGGATGGCAGGAATGGAAGACCCGGTACGCCCCGAGGCGGCGGAGGCGGTGGAACAGTTTGCACGTGCCGGAGTCCGGACGATCATGATTACCGGGGACAGGGCGGACACGGCGCTTGCGATTGCACGCCAGCTCGGCATTGCAGAGCGGAGGGATGAATGTGTGACGGGCGAGGAGATGGAGCGGATGGACGAACAGACGCTGGCGGCACGGATCAGTAAAACCCGGGTGTTTGCCCATGTATCCCCGGAGCACAAGGTCAGAATCGTGTCCGCATGCAAAAAGAACGGGGAGATTGTCGCCATGACAGGGGACGGAGTCAACGACGCTCCGTCGTTAAAATCTGCGGACGTGGGAATTGCCATGGGAATGGCGGGAACGGATGTCGCCAGAAATGCGGCGGATATGGTGCTGGCGGATGACAATTTTGCAACGATTGCAGGAGCGATTGCGCAGGGGCGCAGCATCTATGAAAATATCCGCAAGTCGGTGCTGTTTTTACTTTCATCTAATTTCGGAGAAATTATCACAATGCTGGCGGCAGTTGCCATGGGGCTGGCATCGCCCTTAAAGTCGAGCCATATTCTCTGGATCAATCTGATTACGGATTCCCTGCCGGCGCTGGCACTCGGAGTAGATGTGGAAGAACAGAAGGACTACATGAACCGCCCGCCGAGACGCCGGGATGAGAGCCTGTTTGCGGGCGGCGGCTGGGGATGCACCTGTTTTTACGGTCTTTTAATCGCAGGAATCAGTATGCTTGCCTTTTTGCAGGGACCGGTCGGCACGATCAAAAGCGCCGGGATGACGCTGACGATTCCGCACCTGCAGGCGGTGCTTAAAGATGCACAGGTGTTAGCGCGGTCGCAGACCTACGCATTTACCGTGCTCGGCATGGCGCAGTTATTCCATGCGATCGGCATGCGGGATGTGGAGACATCGGTGTTTTGCATGAACCATCTGGAAAACCGTCTGATGCTGGCGGCGTTCGCGGTGGGAATCAGTCTTCAGATGATGGTCACGGAAGTGCCGTATTTTGTACAGCTGTTTGGAACCTGCAGACTTACCGCCCTGGAGTGGACGAAGCTGCTTGGACTTGCGGCAATGCCGCTGCTGGCACATGAACTGTTGGTGCTGTTTTCCTGTGCGGGAGAGGTAAAGGATGCGTTAAGGTTGCAGGGAGAGGATTGACAAAGGCGGCGTCGGACTGTTATACTCCATACAATCTTAAATAACAGAATTGCTAAAGGGGAGTAGTTTTAAATTGCAGCGTCAACATACGCGGTCTTGGACCTGGCGCTGTGTACCATGAAGATTACCCGTGGTTATGAGACTTTTAGCGCGGAAAGTATCGCAGAGATACATTTCGTGCTGGAAGTCTCTTTTTTAATTTTAAGAAAACAGGAGGCAGAAATGAAAGAGTGGTATCAGATTTCAACGGAAGATGTGAAAAAGAAGATGGAGACCTCAGAACATGGACTCACAACGGAGGAGGCGGCAAAACGGCTGGCGCAATACGGGGAGAATGTGCTGGTGGAGGGAAAGAAAAAGAGTGTTCTCAAGGTTTTTTTCGGACAGTTTGCGGATCTTCTCGTGGGAATTCTGATTGTGGCAGCCGTGATTTCCGCCTGTTCGGGGAATCCGGAGAGCACCTTTGTCATTCTGGTTGTGATCGTGCTCAATGCGCTGCTAGGAACGGTCCAGTATGTAAAGGCGGAGAAGTCGCTGGAGAGTCTGAAGGATCTGACGTCGCCGAACGCGAAAGTGCTGCGCTCCGGCGTGAAGGTGGAGATTCCGGCGAAGGAAGTCGTGCCGGGAGACCTTCTGCTGCTGGAGGCGGGAGACATGGTGGCGGCGGACGGCAGAATCCGGCGCAGCTATTCACTGCAGGTGAATGAGAGCTCGCTGACGGGAGAATCGACGAATGTTGAGAAAAGAGAAGGTGTGATCGAACAGGAGGCGGCGCTTGGCGACCGCGTGAACATGGTGTATTCGGGAAGTCTGGTGACTTACGGAAGGGCAGAGGTTTTTGTGACGGAGACTGCGATGAACACGGAGATCGGTAAGATTGCAGGACTTTTAAGCAATGCGAAGGAAAAAAAGACGCCGCTGCAGATTGCATTGGATGATTTTGGAAAAAAGCTGTCATATCTGATTCTGGCTGTCTGTGCGCTGGTGTTCGGTCTGTCAATGTACCGGGATATGCCGCTTCTGGACGCGATGATGTTTGCGGTCGCGCTTGCAGTTGCGGCGATTCCGGAAGCCCTCGGCTCGATCGTGACAATCGTGCAGGCGATGGGAACCCAGAAAATGGCGAGGGAGCATGCGATCATCAAAGATCTGAAGGCGGTGGAGAGTCTGGGCTGTGTGTCGGTGATCTGTTCGGATAAGACGGGCACGCTTACACAGAACAAAATGACCGTGCAGAAGATTTATCTGGATCATACGGCGATCATGCCGGAGGCGCTGCAGATCAACGATCAGCTTCACCGTTATCTGATGTATGATGCGATTTTAAATAACGATGCGCGCATGGATGACGGGAAAGTGATCGGCGACCCGACGGAGTCAGCACTGCTCGAGATGGTGCGTAAATGTGGCGTGGATGATGATTTCTTACGGGGAGCAATGGAACGGCAGCAGGAACTGCCGTTTGATTCGGACCGCAAGCTGATGAGCACGGTCTATGCGCTGCACGGTGTACCGACACTGCTGACCAAAGGGGCGCCGGACGTCCTTTTGAAGCGCGCGGTCTATCTTAGGGAGAAGCAGGGCATCCGGCGGATGACGGAGGAAGACCGTACGGAGATTTTAGAGCAGAATCAAAGATTTTCCGGGGAGGGGCTTCGTGTGCTGGCGTTTGCTTACCGGGAACTGAAAGAGAGCGAGGAGCTGACGCTTTCCGGGGAGTGTGATTACATTTTTCTTGGACTTGTGGCGATGATCGACCCGCCGCGCGCGGAGTCTGCGGCGGCTGTGGCAGATGCGAAGCGGGCGGGAATCCGACCGGTCATGATTACGGGGGACCATAAAGTGACGGCGACGGCGATCGCAAAGCAGATTGGCATTTTCGGGGAAGGGGATATCGCACTGGTCGGTCCCGAACTGGATGCCATGCCGGATAAGGAGCTGGATCATCTGATCGGGCACATCGCCGTATTTGCCCGCGTCTCTCCGGAAAATAAGATCCGTATTGTGGAAGCGTGGCAGCGCAGGGGGAGCGTGGTCGCCATGACGGGTGACGGCGTCAATGATGCGCCTGCATTGAAGGCGGCAGATATTGGCGTGGCAATGGGAATCACCGGAACAGAGGTGTCCAAAGACGCGGCAGCCATGATCCTGACCGATGACAATTTTGCCACGATTATCAAAGCGGTCGCGAACGGAAGAAATGTCTACAAGAATATTAAAAATGCAATCCTGTTTTTACTTTCCGGAAATATGGCAGGAATATTGGCGGTGCTTTACACCTCGCTTGCAGCACTTCCGGTCCCGTTCCAGCCGGTGCATCTTTTGTTTATCAATCTGCTGACCGATTCCCTTCCAGCACTTGCCATCGGTATGGAACCGGCGGAGAGAGATGTCCTCAGCGAAAAACCGCGCAATCCAAAAGGCGGAATTCTGGAAAGGCGCTTTATGGCGCTGCTTCTGGGGCAGGGGGCGCTGATTGCCGTCTGTACCATGATTTCCTTTGAGGTGGGATTGAAAGAGAGTGCGGCGCTGGCGAGCACCATGGCTTTTGCGACACTGACACTTGCACGCTTGTTCCACGGGTTTAACTGCAGAAGCCGTCACTCCATTGTAAAGATCGGATTCCGGAGAAACTGGTACAGTCTGGGAGCATTTGCGCTCGGTGTGCTGCTTTTGGCACTTGTTCTGTTTGTGCCGGCACTCGAAACTCTTTTTGTGGTGGAGAAGATGAATGGCATGCAGCTGGGCTGTGTCGGTGTGATGGCGGTGCTGCCGACGTTTGTGATCCAGAGCTTTAAGGTGGCGCGGGAGATTTTTGACAGAGAAAAGTAGAAAGAAACAGCTTGTGAAAACGTTACCAGTCCTGTATGATAAGGAAAAAGGATACAGAAAATCTGACAGAAAGAGGGGCGTTTGGATGAGACGAAGAGGAAAGAGAGAACTGGCGGCACTACTGGCAGTGGCGTTGCTTGCTGGAAGTGCGGCGTGCGGAGCGGATGCCGGGGAGAAAGACGCGGCAACGGGTACGGCGGAAGCGGCAGCCGGGCAGGACCCGGAGACGGCAGCCGGGCAGGGCACGGATGCGCAGGCGGGAGCACAGGAGAACATGGAAGAGACGGCGTTGTCTCTGATGCGGGAGGTAAACCCGGCAGAAGCTGCAGGAACGGATGATCTCTACCGGAGCTGGTACGAGGTGTTCGTTTACAGCTTCTATGACGGCGATGGGGATGGCATCGGAGATCTTCCGGGACTGACGGAGAAGCTGGACTATATCAATGACGGTAATCCGGCAACGGATACAGATCTGGGGTGTGACGGGATCTGGCTGATGCCGGTGATGCCGGCGACGACTTACCACAAATATGATGTGACGGACTACTGTGCGATCGATGAGCAGTATGGCACAATGGAGGATTTCGAGACATTCGTGAACGCATGCCATGAGCGGGGAATCCGTGTCATGATTGATTTTGTGATGAATCATACTTCGTCGCAGCATCCGTGGTTTCAGACGGCGGCAGAGTATCTGAAGGATCTGCCGGAGGGAATGGAGCCGGATACAGAGGCATGCCCGTATGTGGATTATTATCATTTTTCCAGGGAGAAAGGCAGCGGATACTGCCAGCTGGCAGGGACGGACTGGTATTATGAGGCACAGTTCTGGAGCGAGATGCCGGATCTGAATCTGGAGAGTGAAGCGGTGCGGCAGGAGTTTGATGAGATTACAGATTTCTGGCTGGAAAAGGGCGTAGATGGTTTCCGTCTGGATGCGGCAAAAGAGTATGAGACCGGAAGCATTGACTCGAACATAGAAATTCTATCCTGGTTTAATAATATGGTAAAAGAAAAGAAGAGTGATGCGTATATCGTGGCAGAGGTGTGGTCGGATCTGGAGACATATGCACAGTATTACCAGAGCGGAATTGACAGCAGCTTTGACTTTACGTTTGCAGACAAGGACGGTGTGATTGCGAAGGCGGTCAAGGGAACGAGCGGTGCCTCTTCTTACGGAAAAGCGATCGTGCGGCTGCAGGACGCGCTGGGAACTTACAGTGACAGCTATATCGATGCGCCGTTTTACACCAACCATGATATGGGAAGGGGCGCAGGGTATTACTCCGGCGATACTATGGAGGCGCAGACCAAGCTGGCGCAGGCGATGAATCTTCTGATGTCCGGAAGCAGCTTCTTATATTATGGAGAAGAACTGGGAATGAAAGGCGCCGGAAAAGATGAGAACAAGCGCGCGCCGATGTACTGGAGCAAGGATGCCGGTGCAGAGGGGATGTGCCTCGGACCGCAGGATATGGATGCGATCACGATGATCTATGACAGTCTTGCGGAGCAGCAGGACGACGGCAATTCCATCTACTGGTATGTGAAGGAGGCGCTGCGTCTGCGGAATGCCTATCCGGAGATCTCGCACGGAACGGCAGAGTTTCTTGAAAATCTGTCGGATGACGCAGTGTGCGTGCTGCGCAAGAGCTGGCAGGATTCCTCGGTGATCGTCGTGTTTAACTGCACGAAGGACGAGCGCACCGTGGATCTGTCACAGATATCTGCAGACAGTGAAAGCGGGGATTTAAAGCTGGCAGGAGAACTGCTGACCGGAACCCGTGCGGCTTCCTGGCAGGATGGAACGCTGACGCTTCCGGCGTACGGTGCTGCCATCCTGAAGTAGAGATCTGAAAAAACAATCAGCCGCTCTGCTGCCGGCAGCATCAGGGGAGAAAACGATCAGTCGTTATAATTCAGAAGAAAGTCCGCAAACTGTAAGGCGGCGTCTAAGTTCTGATTCTGATAGAGAATGCCGAAATAGCAGGAATCATAATAGTTGTACTTGTGAAGCCAGGCATTGTCGGTGAGCTCGATCGCACAGGGATAGGAAGCGACGGCACCGTCCTCGGTCGTGTAGATGAGATGATCCTGGTAGCGGTCCAGCAGTTCGTCGGACAATACGGTGGACAGATCCATAAGAGCTCCCTGGTTGGCGTAATCGAGATATTCGCCGCCGGTTCCGAAGAAGAGATCCTGTCCGCCGGCTGCCAGCATCAGCGTCAGCACCTGCGTGTCGTTGTAGGACGTGGAATATTCACCGTCCGAGAACTGTAAGGACGATGTGAGGGAGACGGAATCTTCCTTCGGGTCGTAGCCGCAGGCTTCGAGAAATTCATCGAAGCCCTTGCTGTCGGCGGTTATGGAATCGTTGCAGTTCATCATGATGACGTTTAACAGCGGGTCGCGGTAGGTCGCGTAATGATAGATGAGGTAAATGACAAAGCAGAGCGCAACGATCGCAGCGGCGATCGGCCACTTGTAATAATCCCAGACATACTGCACTTTCGCCTTGCGGGAAAGTGAATGAAAATCAGCCTTTTTCTCCATAATGGTACTCCGTTTCTAAATGAACTAGTACAAGAATAACATAGAAACGGAAGGTTAAAAAGGAAAAAAGAATGAAAAAATTATAAAAAAACAGAGCAGTGAGAGAATCTCTCCATCTGCTCTGTTCTTTTTCGCTCTCCAATTAAGAAAAGCGGGTGATGGGAATCGAACCCACGTATCCAGCTTGGAAGGCTGGTGTTCTACCATTGAACTACACCCGCATGTAATCGGGGTGACAGGATTCGAACCTGCGACCTCCTGGTCCCAAACCAGGCGCTCTAGCCAAGCTGAGCCACACCCCGAAGGATTTTATCGCTTGCGCACTCTTCCGGCCACTGAGCTGTCCTTTTCGTGACGCAAGGATTATTATATAGGACAGCCTCTGAAAAGTCAACACTTTTTTATAAATATTTTATTTCAAAATTTGCCTTTCCGTTTTTGTCCAGATCCATCACAATGTAGGACGGTCTTCTCCCCTCCTGCCTCGGATAGGAGAGACTGCCCGGATTGAGCGCAATCACATCCCTTGTGTAATCGATCACAGGCCTGTGCGTGTGTCCGAACATCACAATATCATAGCCCTGTGCCGCCGCTTCCCGCTCAATATCGGCGATCCCCGCACTGACATAGTAATAATGTCCATGCGTGATCAATACACGGTAGCTGCCGATGCGAAGTTCTTTTTCCCGTGGAAGATTGGAAAAAAAGTCATTGTTGCCCGCAACGATCTCCAGCCGGCAGCCCGCCATCTCCGCAATACTGTCCTCGTCTCCCTCCGCGTCACCCAGATGGATCAGAAGATCCATCGGCTGCTCACGCTCTAAGATAACTTTTAAATTTTCAAGTTTCCTGTGCGTATCACTTACAACCAGTATTTTCATAGGCTAAAACCCGTACTCGTGCAACAGCTTCTTCATGGAACGAAGCGCTTTTCCTCTGTGGCTGATCTCATTCTTCTGCTCTTCTGTCAGCTCCGCCGTCGAGCAGTGATACTCATCCACATAGAAGATCGGATCATATCCAAATCCATTCTCCCCTGCCGGACATTCCCCGATATATCCTTCGATCGTCTCCCGCGTCACAAGTGTCTTCCCGTCCGGAAGCACTGCTGCAATCGCACAGACAAACCGCGCCGTGCGCTGCTCCTTCGGCACGCCCTTCAAACGGTCAAGAATCGCCTGATTCTTAATATCGTAGGAAGTATCCTCGCCCAGATACCGCGCCGAATATACGCCCGGCTCCTTGTTTAAATAATCCACCTCCAGACCGGAATCATCGGCCAACACAATATCCTTCGTACAGGCAGCTACTGCCTTCGCCTTGATCTGCGCATTCTCCTCGAACGTCGTGCCGTTCTCCTCAATATCCAGGGAAATACCTGCTTCCTTCATGGAGCAGATCTCCATATCCATATCCGCCATAATCTCGCGGATTTCTCTCATTTTTCCGGCATTGCCGGTGGCAAAAATTATTCTCATGGCTTTGTCCTCTTTTTAGTATCCTTCTTCAAATGCGCGAAGCACTGCCTGATAGACGCCCTCCGCCGTCTCTCTCTGATATGCATCAGAATTCAGCTTTTCCAGTTCGTCTTTGTTCGTCATAAATCCGACTTCAATCAGTGCAACCGGCACCTCGCTGGTTCTAATGATATAAATACTGTCGCCTTCCACCAGTCCCTTGTCACGGCTCCCGATCCTGCCTGTAACTTCCTCCAGACAGATCTGCGCGAACTGACGGCTCGCCTCCGACGTCTCGTCGTACATGACCTGCGTACCGCTGGTACCCGACATGCGTCCGCTTCTCGTCGAGTTGTTATGTATACTGATGAAAAGATCCGCGTCCGACTTGTTGGCAAGCTGCACTCTCTGGTCGAACGTCGGATTGCTGTCATCCGTTCTAGTGTAATACACGCCGATGTTCTGATCGCTGTTGTCAAAAATCTCCTTCAGCTTCAGCACGATCGCCAGGTCAATGTCCTTCTCATTGATTCCCTGCTTGTTCGCACCGACGGCTCTTCCTCCATGCCCCGCATCGATTACGACTACTTTATCATAGACTTCATGAGGTGTCAAAAAATTAAAATAAAAATTCTGCGTGTCATATTCCGTCTGCAGTTCATATACCTTGTTGGTCGTGACCTCTATCACGCCCGTCTCCCCCTGCCTGGTGTAGGAGAGACCGTCAATATAGTCGCTGTTCCCCAGAACCGGGTAGCTGTCAAAATAAGTGCGGTCCGCCTGCGGGATTTCCACCCGGATGGTCTGGGTCACATAATCGTTGCTGACAGCAATCTGATCCCCCGTCACGCCCTCCGGCAGGCGGATACTCAGTTCTCCTTTCGCCCCCGCCGCTTCATTCTGCTCTTTGATCTTTAAGTTCTGCATCGTGACCTGACTCTGGGCGAACTCCTCCTCGGCAATGCGTTCCTCTCTCGCCTCCACCTCCCACGTGTGAAGCGCCGGAAGCTTCGGCAGAAGCACAAAAGATACCGCTGTCAAAATCATGAGAAAGACAGCCGACAGTCTCAATGCTTTTTCTTCCATAACCGTATATTCCTTTATCGATTCTTACTGAATGCCTTAATACAGAGATTACATTCCTCCACCGTATCCACGCTGTCCCATCTGGCACCATTGGTACTGATATAACTCTCACCATCGTCCAGAATCACATTCGCGGTCGCCTCGTCGGCAGCGTATTCGATTGCCATCGGATGCACCGACCCCGGCGTGATCATGTGAAGCACAATCGCATAACGCTCCCCCGCATCCAGTGAAATTGCCTGATTAAAATCAATCGTATAATAGCCCGCGTTGGAGAGCTTGCCGGACGCCACCGGAATCCGCTGTGTCAGCGAATCTGCATTTTCAAAATTCCGTACAACATACAGCTCGTACTGGGAATCTTTTCCTGTTGCGTAAAAGCCTGCCGCCACCAGTTCTTCTTCCTGTGATGTCATGTAGACATTGGCGCCGTAGGCGCTGTCCTTGTTATAGCCAAGCTGTCCGACCCAGCCGCACAGATCGCTCTGATAGATGTGGTCATAGTTGCCCGGCTCTTCGATCTTTGTATACACAACATTGTGTGTGCCTATATTCGTATCATAATACGATATGTAAAACACCCCGTCCTCGCCGAACGTATCTCCCCAGCTGTTCTGACAGATAAATGCGCCGTCTCCCTCGAGATCCACATTAAAATTCTCCTTGGAATAACTGTCGTCCCAGCCGATAATCACAACGTCGTGATTCGGCTTCTCCGTACCGATATAGCAGTAGGAATTTGTCTTCTGATTGTAATACGGAGACTTTGACTGCGAGCTGCGCAGCCCGTTATAGATCGACGTCTGCACTCCGCCGTATAAAAAGACCGACTCCTTGATCTTCTCATAATCTTTTCCGTCGATGATCTGCATTTCCTGCACATGCCTGACCGCTGTAAGATCCGGATTCGTCTTATTGTCCCCGTAAGGGTCATCCGCTTCGTATACAGGTCCTTCCCATGCCGCCAGATAAGCCATTCCCATGGTATATTCCCCACCGTCATCCTGCGTCAGTGTAAATCCGTTGTTCATCGTCATATGGTCGACCGAAAACTGCAGTTTCTCTTCCGGCAGCAGCGACGACTCCAGTGCCCCCAGCGCGGCAAACGCCCAGCAGGTGCCGAAAGTTCCCTGATTGCGCACTGCTGCCGCCCGTCCCTTCTCCCTCAGATCATAGCGGGTCGGTATGATTGTCGCACTGTCCGACGTATCCATCGCCGATGCCTGATTCTCCTGTATATCCCAGGAATAGGAATAATCCAGATAATTCGCCAGATCATTCAGGCTTACATAGTAGGTATCGTCTTTACAGATAAAGGGCGACACGATCGCCTCACTGGTTCCGTTGACCTTCGCCTCCGAGGCGCCCAGTGAAAACTCCACCTCATTCGCATGCTTTTCCACAAGAAGCCGCTTCCCGTCATACACATGCGCGCTGCAGCTGAGTGCATCGCGCAGAATGTTCACCGGAACCATAATATTCAACTGGTCATCCATATAAAATGTATGATTCTCGTTGGTGTATTCCTTGTTATCAATCACCAGCGACAACAGATTATCATTTACACTGGATGCGATCAACGGGCTCCAGGTTGCCGCCTGCAGATTGGCTCCGCGGAAATTTTCTACTGTTCCGCTCCCCGAGGTCCCCGGTTCTAATTTAAAAATCAGCATGACGGCTACCAGCACGCCAAACACGATATATCTCTTTGAATATTTCATTCATCCCCTCCGGCGGTATCCCTTACGCTCCGCCTTGGTGGCTTCGGCCCCATAAACTGGTAAAAATAGGTGCGAAGCATTCCATTGTAGATCTTGCGGTTCTTGTCCGCTTTTCTGCCGATATAGCGCTCCGCCTCATCATAACTCGTAATCAGGTACATCGACCAGGAATCAAGTCCCCGGAATGCCGCCCCGATCTCCCCGTACAGCTTCGGCAGATCCGCCTTGTCCTCGAGGCGCTCGCCGTACGGCGGATTTGTCACGATAAAGCCGTATTTCTTCGGGTGGTGGAGTTCTGCCACCGGGCGCTGCTGAAAATGAATCAGGTGATCCACGCCGGCGCGTTTTGCATTCTCCCTGGCTGCCTTTATGACGTCCCCATCAATATCATAGCCCTGTATGTCGACCTTCACATCCGTGTGGATCATCTCCTCGGCTTCCTTTACGCACTCGTACCACAGCTTGCGGTCAATCAGGTTCGTCCATTGCTCCGCCGTGAACTCACGGTTCATTCCGGGCGCAATACCGGCAGCGATCATTGCCGCCTCAATCGGGAACGTACCGCTGCCGCAGAACGGATCCACCAGAATCCGGTCCGGTCTCCACGGCGTCAACAGCAGCAGGGAAGCTGCCAGCGTCTCGGTCAAAGGCGCCTTGCTCGTCAAGGTGCGGTATCCGCGCTTGTGCAGGGAGTCCCCGGACGTATCCAGCGTCACCATAACCTCATCCTTCAGCAGAAAGATGCGCACCGGATACGGCGCCCCGTCCTCCGCGAACCATTCCACATCGTAGTACTGCTTCATGCGCTCCACCATCGCCTTCTTCGCGATCGACTGAATATCAGACGGAGAAAACAGCTTGCTCTTGATGGAAGATGCCTTTTTTACCCAGAACTTTCCGTTCACAGGGATATAGTCCTCCCACGGAAGCGCCTTGATTCCCTGAAATAATTCCTCAAAGGTCGTTGCGCGGAATCTGCCCACTTCGATCAGCACGCGTTCTGCCGTGCGCAGAAAGATATTGGCACGGCAGACAGCTTCCGCATCCCCCTGAAATGAGACTCTGCCATCCTCCACCCGGCTGATCTCATATCCCAGGTCATAGATTTCTCTCTTAAGTACCGCTTCCAGTCCAAAATGACATGGAACCACCAGTTCATATGTCTTCATGTATTCTCCTCTGTATCATATGTCTAATTTCCTAATAATATATTATCCATTCTAATTTTCCCTGTCAATCACTTGTTCGCATTGCCTCAATGCCGCCAACCACGGTATATACCTCATACCCCTCCCTGCCGAGCTTTCTCGCCGCCAGAAGGCTGGTGCTTCCATAATCGCAGTAGAGCACCAGCGGTCTGTTCTTCGGCAGACGGTGCATCCACTGATCGATCTTTTCATACGGAAGATTTCTGGCGTTCGGATAATGGTATTCCCGATAAGAATCCGCCTCCCGCACATCAATCAGAATTCCGTGCTTTCTTCTCATAATATCTTCCAATTCCCTTGGATGTATCGTATAAAACGTCATGCCCGCGTATCCTCCTTTTCCGCCATATGCTCCTGTAATCGCAAAAACAGATTACAAAGAGGTTCTCTGTAATCTGTTTCTGTCAATCTTATTCTATCCTATGCGCTTTTTCTCTGCCTGTGCCAGTCTACTGCTGATACTTGTCAGAGGTCTTGTTGGAACCGGACACGTTGGATGTCTTGTTGGTTGACTTGTTGGTCGACTTATTCTTTGCGCTGTTGGAACCGCTTCCCGCGTTGTTCTCGTAGCTGTTCTCATAACCGTCTCTGCAATTAGAAGTCGAATTCTGTGTACTTTCGTTTTTTGCCATGTTGCCCTCCATCCCGGCACGTGCTCGTGCCGAATCTTTTTATTTGCTTACTGCATGGTTAGTATCTGATGTTCCCCGGAAAATATACATGGCTTTTGTGGTTTTGCATTGCTTTTTCAAAAAGAATGTTCTATACTAATGCTGTGATATGTAAAACATATCATTTTATACCCCTTATTAATTATTTATACTCCCCTCAGAAAAAGCCAAGTGCATCGCACCTGGCTTTTTCTATCTTATCACAGTTCATAATATTCGAGATTGTCGGTAAGCTCCTGCGTGATCCTGCCTCCGGCTTTCTGATACTTGTCATAGACTCCCTGGATACGCTGCACGGTCTTCGCGTTCAAAAGATCGAGGCGGTGCAGAGCGCTCTCATACATCGGATTCCCCTTTAACTCCTCCCGGATCGGCTTTGCGAACGGGCAATAGGTAATCAGGATCTCTCTTGCGATCTTGTTGAGGCGGTAGCTTCCCTTCGACTCATACTTCATCCAGTTCTGATAATCCTTGACGAAGACCTCACGGTAATTATTTCTTCCACGCAAGAGCGCACTCTTGATCTTCTCCTTCGCCTCGGTGGAAAGCTCGCGGTTCTTCCGGTAGAACTGCAGATAATCGCAATACTCCGCCGTCAGGGACTTCTCACGGATATCGTTCCAGTGTACACCCTGAATCTTCCTGCAGATCTCCCAGCGGTATCTTCCGACCGTATCGACCATCATATCGTCAATATCGACCGCTGTGAAAATCGGGAACAGGAAACGCGCCGAGGTATCTCTTCGCACGCCTGCTGTCTCCTGCCACATCATCGAGCGTGTTCCTGCATTCGGCATCAGAATGATGTCCGGCATGATCTCCTTCATAATCATCTCGCGGTTGATGCCCTTGTCCGGATCCGAGAACTGCACTTCACGATAGAACGCGGAGAAATCGATGTCGCGGATCTTGTGCAGTGACTCGTCCAGCTTCTGCGCCGTCACGAGCATCTTTTCAATGGAGTTGATCAGATCATACTCCCCTAAAATCGGGCAGAACGTGGACAGCTTGCCATAGGTCGCACGGTTTCCGGACGTGAACATGTTCTGAATCTCAAACTTGACTTTGAGCTCCCGGTTGGACATAAAATGCTTCTGCTGCTCTGTCGTAATCTTGCCGGTCTTGCGCATCTCTGCAAGATATGCCGGATAATCCATATCGAACTCATTTTTCGACGGCTCGTTTCTTCCGTCATAAACACTGCGCAGCCATTCAAAAATCGTGTATACATGGTCAGATTTGCAGACATCCAGATGCTCCGTGAGATCAAACAGAATATTGGCATTCTCCTCGCCGGCCATCTGCACATCCATAAATCCGAAATTCAAAAACATTTCCACAATCGGGGTAAGCTCTTTTTCCCCCTTTACGGTATGCATAAACGCTTTTAAGTAGGTATCGTAGAAAATCTGTGTGATCCGCTTGCGGATTGCAAACGTCTGCGCGTCCGTGGAAAACATATCCGGCAGATCCCGGTACTTCTGCACAAGCTTCTGCATCTCCTCGATAACGCTCTGCTCGGTATCCGCATAGGTCAGGATATGAACCAGGCAGTCTTCACTGCGCTCTTCCTGCGGTTCTTCCTCCTCGCCATCCTGTGCCTGCGGCGTCTCGTACGCTGCACCTTCTGTCTCGAAGTGGTATCCGCGGTATTCTTCCATCCGCATGTCGACCAGCTTTCCGCTGTAGATGCCAAGCTTTTTGATCACCTCGGCAATCCGGTCCATCTCATTTAAAAGCGGCTTTACATCATAATTTTTCTTCTGCGCCTGAATCGCCAGGGCAAAGAACAGGTTAAAAAGATCGTTTTTCGATTCCGCCAGAAGAATATCCTGATTGTAGCGGAGATATTCCACCATCTCAATGATTCCCTGCGTCACACGCCTGGTCTGATAACTGGCTTCCATGATCGCCCCGATGCAGAGATTATCGTCCCGCTGCATCAGATGCACATACTCCTCTAAATAACTTCCGGTCAGGCTGGCACTGTTGCCTATCTCCCAGTTCTCCGCCCGGTGCACCATCTCCAACGGCTTGAAATTGTCCATGCGCGTAAAACTCTGCTCGTCCAGATGATACTGTGCGCAGAGATTCTCATACTGGCTGTACTCATTCTCGGCAAAGGAGTGAAACTGCCTTACCAGATTGGTAAAACCGGCATAGGTTCTAAGAAGCATCTGCCGCTGTCCGAGTGCTGCCCGAAGCAGAATACTGCGCATGCTCTCCTGCCCGTGAATCGCCTCCTTTAAATCCTCCGCCGATTCATAGTTGAACACCGCCAGCACGGAATCTTCGGTCGCAACATAATCGCACAGATATCTGTCACCCTCAGAAATTCCAATCACCGCATTTTTCCCAAGAACAATCTTGGCGTAGGAATTGCACTGAATGACAGTACCCTCCTGCACGATATACCATTTTTTTACTTTTTCCTTCTGCTTGGCAATTATCTGGTTCTTCTGTACCTTTACTGTCGTCATCGTCTCTCTGTCCCCTGCCTGCGCACATGACCGTGTATCTACTGCCCCTTCGCGCGTCCTTTACTTATTATTAACAATTCCGTAAGCAGCTCGTCCGCTGCCTCCTCTTTACTCATCCGTGCCAGTTCCCGCTCGCCGTCCTCTGTGATCAGCGTCAGCACGTTCGTGTCGGTTCCGAAACCGGCGCCTTCCACCTTCAGATTATTGGCTGCGATCAGATCCACATTCTTTTTTCGAAGCTTTTTCCTTGAATTCTCAAGCATGTGCTCCGTCTCCATGGAAAACCCGCACAGTATCGTCTTTCCTTTGTCTGCCCCCAGAGCTGCCAGTATATCCCGTGTGCGTTCCAGTTCGATCGAAGCTTCCCGATCGGACTTCTTGATCTTCTCCTCCGCCACAGATGCCGGTCTGTAATCCGCCACCGCTGCCGCCTTGACAATAATATCCTGCTCCTTTGCACGGCTCATGACCGCGTCATACATCTGTGCCGCCGTCACAACCGGAACAACATTCACAAACCGCGGCGGCTCGCACGCTGTCGGTCCGGTCACAAGTGTCACATCCGCCCCTCGGTACATGGCGCGTCTCGCAATCGCATATCCCATCTTCCCTGTGGAGTGATTGGTAATATAGCGCACCGGGTCAATCGCTTCCTGTGTCGGACCCGCGGTGACAAGAATCTTCAATCCTGCCATGTCCTTTGGCGCAGCAAGTTCTCTTAAGACATACTCGGCCAGCTCTTCCTCGGCCGGCAGCCTGCCGTCTCCCGTGTCGCCGTTCGCCAGCATCCCCCGCACCGGATCAATCATCTCATAGCCGTAATGCTCCAGCTTGCGGATATTGTCCTGCACGATCGGATTGTGATACATATTATGGTTCATTGCCGGGGCGATCAGACACTTGCATGTACACGCCATCACCGTCGTTGTGAGCATGTCGTCTGCAATTCCATTTGCGATCTTGCCGATCACGTTTGCTGTAGCCGGTGCAATCAGCACCAGATCCGCCTGTTTCGCAAGCGCCACATGCTCCACCGAGAACTCAAAATTCCGGTCGAATGTGTCAATCAGACACTTGTTCGCCGTCAGCGTCTCAAACGTTGTCGCCGTGATAAAATTGGTGGCGTTCTGCGTCATCAGAACATGTACGTTGCACCCAAGCTTTTTTAATATGCGCGCTACATTCGGCATCTTATAAGCGGCAATTCCTCCCGTCACACAAAGGAGTACGGTTTTCCCGCTCAAAAGTCCCCTTGGCTTTTCGCTCTGCTTATTCATTTTTTCCTCCTGCTCTCGTTCACTTATCCCATGATACGATGCTAAAATTCCATTTTTATTCTATACTCTTTTCCCTCTCTGTGCAATGCCTTTCTGCCTGCGCGCCCAACTTTCACCGCTAAATGTAACGCGGCATTTCCTGAAAAAAGAATCCTATTACATAAAAAACGCACAGACCGTGTCACGTGACACAACCTGTGCGCAAATAAATATGTTCCCTATACAACCGCCCGGATGTAATGCTTTACCTCGCGCAGCTTTTTCACAAACCGGTTGTCCAGCTCATAGAATCCAAGGCCAAGCGGAACCGTAACCAGAATGTTAAACGGAACAGCAATATACCATGCCGTCTGCATGATCGCGCCGCCCAGTTCAAAGTGATAGTATACCATCTGAATCAGGAAGATATGATAGGAAGCTTTTCCAATCTGTGTGAGCAGTCTCCCCGCAAATCCCGGAATCGTACAGTGATAAAATTTCCGGAACAATAAAATAACGATCGGGAAAATATAGAACGCAACCGGCATCGCTGTCGTCTTCCAGTAGCCAAACAACTCGAAATCCTTGTCGAATCCGAAAACTGCAATCAGATATGCCAGTCCTGCCAGAAACATCATCCACATCTGATACGGCTTTACCCTCTGCTCCGGATGCAGATACAGATAACAGCCAAACGCGATTAAGAGCAGGTATCTTCCGATGCTCAGGCGGTAATAATATTTATCCATATCAAACACGATGACGCACACCTCAAACGCGAGATTGGCGAGCGCTGCCACAGCAAGTCCAAGCTTAGCATTGTATGCGATCATCACATAAATCAACGGAAAAATAACAAGCAGCTGCAGCATGATCGGTACATAATAGCTTCCAGGTCCGTATGCGCCAAGCACAAAAATACGGAACAACGGTATATTTTTATCCTGCGCTGCCAGCAGCAGAATCTCAAGCAGACAAATGGCAAAAAACGGCAGCAAAAAGCGGATCAGCTTTGGTTTCATCATATTCCAGCCATACATTTTCTCCAGATTTCCATCTGCTTTTTTGCGGTTTGACATTGCAAAATTATAACCGCTCACAATCATAAATACCGGCACTGCCATGTTGATCAGCATCGTAAAAAAAGGAGATGTCTTATCCTCCCATCCATAGTGCGTAATGATTACCATAATGACACAGACTGCCTTGAGATAATCCAGAAATTCGATTCTCTGTTTCTTTCCCTCTTGCATTTCTAATCCTCATTCCTCTTTTTATACACAATCCTGATGTCCTCTTTTTGACACCAATTCTGTATATTACGCACTTTTTGCATGATTTTCAATAGTAATTGTGGCTAAATTTGGGCTTCAATCGAGGGATTTATAAAGCATTTCTACGATATGATTTTCAGATAAAACAAAAGATATATACTATAGAGGAAAAAAAGACCCGGAAGATGATCTTCCGGGCTTTCCTACGTGCGCGAGAGGATTCGAACCCCCGACACCTTGGTCCGTAGCCAAGTGCTCTATCCAGCTGAGCTACGCACACATATTATTTAGTTTGTTGAGCTCTTGTTCGCTGCAACGATGTATATGATACCGCAGGTTTGCCGTTTTGTCAACACTTTTTAAAAACTTTTTCACAAAAATTTTTGCAGATTTTGCAGATGGCCGAAAAATGGCTTAAATACGCGCTTCGCAAGCATTTATGCGGGTTCCGGGAAATGCCGGATACAAATCCAAAATATGAAGGCAGAAGATATAACTTCTCAGAGCCTTTAAAGTGGTATGTAAAAATTTATTTTAGATAGGAATTTTTGCCATTCAGCTTATGTTTTTATGGTCAGCGCGGCAGGTGCGCAGACCTGCGGAACAACAAAATACAATATGTAAAAGTGAGGAAACACGTATGAATGAGATCGGAACGTTCGACATTCTGGGGCCGAACATGATCGGACCATCAAGCTCCCACACGGCTGGGGCACTGAGGATCGCTTTTATTGCCGGAAAAATGGTGGAGAAGCCGGCGGCGGTGCGCTTTGTGCTCTACGGATCCTTCGCCCGTACCTACCATGGACACGGAACAGACCGTGCATTAGTCGGCGGAATCCTTGGATATCACCCGGATGATGAAAGGATCCGCGATTCCTTTGAGCACGCGAAAGAGGCAGGACTTGACTTTACCTTCGAGGAAAACTTCACAGATAAGGAGATCTATCCGAATGAAGTAGATGATTATTATCCGAATACGGTGGACATTTATGTAAAGGACGAAAATGGAAATGAGATGTCCCTGCGCGGAAAGTCCATTGGCGGCGGAAATGCGGTCATCACGCGGTTAAACGGCGTCGATGTTGATCTTACCGGAAATTACAGCACCATCGTTGTCCAGCACATCGACAAAAAGGGTACGCTGGCGTTCGTGACGGCCGTTTTGAGCGCTTACGACTTAAATATCGGTTCCCTGCGCCTTTACCGCGAGAGCAAGGGCAAGATGGCCTACGCGATCATCGAGGTGGATACTATGGTCTCCATCGAAGAAAAGAACGATGCGCGGGGGTTTGAGGCTGTGAAAAACGTTCTTTTGGTTCCGGCGATCAATCTGGACTGATGGGGGGAGAAACGATGAATTTTATAAATGGTGCAGAACTTTTAGAGTACTGCGAAAAGGAAAATAAAAAGATCTCTGAGGCCATGTTCGAGCGGGAAACCACGTTTCTGGAGCAGGATCCGGAGAAGACAAGGGCGAAAATGAAGAAAGCATGGTCCATCATGCAGGCGTCGGCGAAGAAGCCGTTAAAGGAAAATATCGTCAGCATGGGCGGCATGATCGGCGGGGAGAGCAGAAAGCTCCACACGCTGAGGGAAAATAAGAAGAATCTCTGTGGGGATGTGGTTTCAAAGGCGATCGCCTATGCGGTGGGCGTTCTCGAGGTCAACGCGTCCATGGGACTCATCGTTGCGGCACCGACGGCTGGCTCTTCTGGTGTAATTCCGGGAGTCTGCTGTTCCCTGCAGGAAAACTACGGATTTACGGATGAGGAGATCTGCCAGGCGTTATTTAACGCGGCGGCAGTGGGATACCTCATTACGAGAAATGCCACGACAGCCGGAGCAGAGGGCGGATGTCAGGCGGAGGTGGGAGCGGCCAGTGCCATGGCAGCGTCAGCGGCTGTGGAGCTTTTCGGTGGAACACCGGCGCAGTGTCTCGACGCGGCATCCTTCGCGATCGTGAATATTCTGGGACTTGTTTGTGATCCCATCGGCGGACTTGTGGAAAATCCATGTCAGAACCGGAATGCCATGGGGGCGTCAAATGCCCTGATCTCCGCGGAACTTTCTATGGCGGGAATCAAGAGCATCACCCCGATTGACGAGACCATCGGTGTCATGTATGCGGTGGGACGGTCGATTCCGTCAGAACTCAGGGAGACTTCCATGGGCGGTATGGCGGTCGCGAAGAGCGCATGTGAGGCTTGCGCGGCATGTGCAAAGGAAACTCAAAAATGAAGAAAAGAATAGTTGGCAACTGATAAAGGGCATCTAAACATAATAAACAGGCGGTACTTAATCTAAAATCAAGTACCGCCTGTATTTTTGCTGCCTGGCATTTCAGTCACTGTGCGGTTTCCCACATCAACGCTGCCGCCCGGCTATTCATTCTTATTAA
>OGLT01000674.1_pt1 | contig 23890 bp, 24 predicted proteins | sample 1572911 | NCBI WGS metagenome assembly OGLT01 (sample SAMEA2582014, study PRJEB24529) | metagenome | biome: Human gut stool | place: China | collected 2011 | reverse complement strand
TGCTGGATGTAAACCTGCCGGATGGGAACGGCTTTGATTTCTGCCGTGAGGTAAAGGAGCGTCGGCCGGATACGGCGGTGATCTTCCTGACCGCAAACGATATGGAAAGTGATATGCTCAAAGGATATGAGCTGGGCGCGGAGGACTATGTGACCAAGCCATTTCCTATGAGCGTCTTTCAAAAAAAGCTGTCCGTGGTGCTGGGGCGGTTGGCGAAACAGTCTGGAGGCGATTGCTATGAGGATGGTGCGCTGTCCATCAATTTCTCGGAGATGACTGCTTCCCTGTCCGGTAAGCCGTTGGTGTTCACTCCGTTGGAATACCGGCTGTTGAAAATACTGACCAAAAATCCGCAGAATGTTTTGACCAGGCAGGTGCTGCTTGAAAAGCTGTGGGATGCCGATGGAAACTTTGTGGATGAACACGCCCTGACTGCGGCCATCAGCCGGGTGCGGAACAAAATTGAAACAGAGGGATGCCAGTACATCAAGACGGTGTACGGCATGGGCTATATGTGGATCGGAGGGGCATCGAAATGAATATGCGAAAACTCTCCATCAACAAAGCCTGTATCCTTTTGGGAACGCTTTTGCTGCTGGCGGTTGGTGCAGTCTGCGCCGCTGTTTATCTGCTGACCCAGAATATAACCGCTGTCCGGTGTGTGTTCCTGTTCAGTCTCTTTGTACTGCTCTGCGTTATCTTCTTTGTGGCTCTGATCCGCCGGAAGCTGGTTCGGTTCTCCGATGCCTTTTGTGGTCAGATGGATGATATGCTCTCCGGGGATATGCAGCCGAAGCAGACGGTTGAGGAAGAAAGCCTGTTCTATAAAATCAACTACCGGCTGGGGCGGCTGTACGAGGTCATGCAGGAAAATAAAAATAGCATCGCAAAGGAACGGGCTGACCTGCAAGAGCTGATCTCTGACATCTCCCATCAGGTCAAGACCCCGATTGCCAACTTGAAGATGATCAACAACACGCTGCTTGAAAATGAGGTTCCTCCGCAGAAGCAAAAGGAATTTCTGACAGCCCAGGCCAGCCAGCTTGATAAGCTGGACTTCCTCATGCAAGCCATGATTAAAACCTCCCGACTGGAAACGGGAGTCATTTCGCTGGAGCAGAGACAGCAGCCGATTTACGATACCCTTGCCGCTGCCCTAGGCGGGATTTTGCTCAATGCCGAAAAGAAAAAGATAGATGTGCAGGTGGAATGCCCGGAGCATTTGGATGCACGCCATGATAGAAAATGGACAAGCGAAGCCCTGTTCAACATTCTAGATAATGCTGTGAAATACACCCCGGCAGGCGGGCAGATTCGTGTGTCGGTGGAAGGCTGGGAAATGTATGTGAAGATCGACATTGCCGATACCGGCATCGGCATTTCAGAGCAGCACCAGGGGACGATTTTCAAGCGGTTTTATCGGGAAGATGTGGTGCATGATGTGGACGGTATTGGAATCGGTCTGTATCTGGCCCGTGAGATTGTGACCTTGCAGGGCGGTTATATCCGGGTAGCGTCTGAGGTTGGGAAAGGCTCAACCTTTTCTGTTTTCCTGCTCCGAAAGTAGAGTAAGCACACCCCGAAAATTGAAATGTCACAGATTCGTGACATTTGGGGCTGAATTTAGCGGAAATTTTTTGTGGCTCGTGACATTTCTGTGAGGTTTGGTCGTTACAATGGGTTTATCAAAAAGAAAGGATGGTGTTCTCTATGAGCATTTTGCAAACGACTGAACTGAAAAAATATTATGGTGCAGAGCCGAACATTACCAGAGCCTTGGATGGTGTGACCCTCTCTATTGAAAAAGGAGAATTTGTAGCTATCGTAGGAACCTCCGGCAGTGGTAAATCCACGCTGCTGAACATGATCGGCGGATTGGATGTGCCCACCTCCGGCCAGGTGGTCGTGGATGGCAAGGAGCTGTCCAAACTCAAAGACGAGGAACTGACCGTTTTCCGCAGAAGAAAGATCGGCTTTATCTTCCAGAACTACAATCTGGTACCGGTGCTGAATGTCTTTGAAAATATTGTGTTGCCTGTGGAGCTGGACGGAAACAAGGTAGACAAGAAGTTTATGAACGAAGTAGTGCAGATGCTGGGGCTTGAGGATAAGCTGAACAATATGCCCAATAACCTCTCCGGCGGCCAGCAGCAGCGCGTAGCCATTGCCCGCGCCTTGGTGTCAAAGCCCGCTATTGTCTTGGCTGATGAACCCACAGGCAACCTGGACAGCAAGACCAGCGCCGATGTGCTGGGGCTTCTGAAAACTACCAGCCAGAAATTCCACCAGACCCTCGTAATGATTACCCATAACAGTGAGATCGCCCAGCTTGCCGACCGCATTATTCGGATCGAGGATGGTAAGATCGTGCAGTAAAGGGGGGGCGGGACTATGAATGACATTCTATTTGGCAACAATAATTCCAAAGTAATTACCAAGCTATCCAAACGCTATTTCAAGAAGAATAAGGTACGCAATCTGGCTGCACTGCTGGCAATTATCCTGACTGCTTTCCTGTTTACCTCTATCACTTCCCTGGCGTTCAATATGGCGTCCTCCATCCAACTCTCTCTGCAAATGCAGAAAGGCAGCAAGGCGGATGGCACTTTGGGGTATATGACGGAGAAACAGTACGAGCAGCTTGTAAACAGCGATTTTGTGGACCAGGCAGGACACCGGCGTATCATTGGCTATGCAAGCAACACTTCCAGCCATTCCATTGAAATCAATTATGAAGATAGTGTGCAGCAGGAACTGACCTTCTGTGTGCCTACCCACGGAGCTGCACCGGAGAAAGCGAATGAGATCGCCACTACGGATTTGGCGCTGAAGGCGCTGGGTGTAGAACCTGAGATCGGCGCAGAGGTTCCGTTAGAATTTGAACTGCGGGGGAAAACTTATCATTACGATATGGTGCTTTCCGGCTGGTGGGAAGCAAGCAATGACTCTGTGAGCGTTGCGACTGTTTCAGAGCAGTTTATAAAAGAAAATCCCGATGTGGTTCAGAACACTTATGCGGTAGACCATGTAATGTCCGGCGTTACTTTTTCCGATGTCGTGCTGAAGAATAAAGCAAATGTTCAGCAGCAGTTGAATGAGTTCGTTTACTCCATTGGCGGCAATCCAGAGGATATGGGCGCAGACAATTTCATTCTCGCCTCCGAAAATCAAATGTCCCAGGGATTGACTTCATCAGAGTCCATCGTGCCTGCTGTTGTATTTATCCTGATGTTTGTCGTGTGCGGATACCTGCTGATCTACAATATCTTTGATATTTCCGTGATGCAGGATGTTCGTCAATACGGTCTGCTGCGGACGATTGGAACTTCCACACGGCAGATCAAGAGCATTGTGAACCGTCAGGCGGTCTGGCTCACGCTGATCGGACTGCCTATTGGTCTGATTGCCGGTTTCTTTGCCGGTTGGGTGCTGCTTCCTATCGTGACAGAGATCATTAACCTTGAATACTCTATGGTGGGTACATCCGTATCGACCTCGCCCCTGATCTTTGTTATTGCCGCTCTCTTTACAATTTTGACCGTGCTTATCAGCACCCGGAAGCCTGCAAAAAAGGCGGCAAAGATTTCTCCTCTGGAGGCGATCCGCTACACCGAGCAGAACGCCTATAAAAAGAGCAGTGCCAAGCGTACCAATAGAGTAAAGCTGTCCCGCATGGCCTTTTCCAACTTAGGGCGCAACCGCAGGCGTTCAGCGTTTATCATTATTTCCCTGCTTCTGTGCATCGTCCTGTTTAATTCTATCATCATTGTGACGCAAAGTCTTGATGAAGAAAAGTGGGTAAACCGTGTTACCAGAACAGATTTTAATGTCTATAACTCCGCCGCATTTAATGTAATGGAAAGCGTTCAGCACCATGAAGATACGCTCTCACAACAGGCAGTGGATCTGATTGCCGGACAGCCCGGAGTTGAGGATGAACGCTATCTTTACCGAAATACAAAAGACGATAGAAATGTGTTGGTTGACTATGGGTTTGAAGATTTAAGCGGCATAGAGCTATTCCATGAGGAAGAAGGCGTCGTAAATCAAAGCTATCAGGGATATAGCCTGTACACAAGTTCTGATACCGAAAGGCGCTATTTTGGTAATGTGATGGGAGCCTCCGAGAATTTCTGGGCGGATATGCGTATTTTTGAAGGCGAAAAAGATGCCGAAACCTTAACGCAGAAAATGGCTACCGGAGAATATGTCATTATTGGTTGCCCCATCGACAAATTGACAGAGGAACCAAATAACACTCCGCTGACCGATCAGTTACAGGTCGGGGAGAGCATTTCCTTCTACAAGGATGGGGAACTGGTCAAAACCAGCACCATCCTTGCAAAAGCGATTCTCGTGGGAACAGAAACAGAAACGCCCACAGGCACTACCGCTCAGGCACACATCGCCGGTGATGCTCCTTTTGTATATCTGCCGGACACTGTATTCAAGGAAATCTATGACGCTCCCACGCTTTTGACTTATGGATTCAATGTGGAGGAAGCCTTGCAGCCGCAGATGGAAGAATTCTTGAGCAGCTATGTGAGCGAAAATACTTCGGTTGCCTATACTTCCACCAAGCTGTTGAAAGAGCAACTTGATTCGGTCCGCAGCATGATTCTGGTTATCGGCGGTTTGATTGGCTGCATCATGGCCTTTGCAGGACTGATCAACTTTACCAACATGATTATTACCAACATCATCACCCGCCGCCATGAGTTCGCTACCATGCAAAGCATCGGTATGACCGGCAAGCAGCTTCGCCGCCTGATGGTCTATGAGGGCATCTATTATGCCGCCGGCGCAGACATTATTGGTGGAGCAGCCGCAGCGATCCTGGCAGTCACGGTGCTAAAGAGCGCATTAAATGGCCCCTCCATGTGGTTCTTTACCCTGAACATTACATTGGTTCCTGTTCTGGTCATTGGTGTGCTTTATCTGCTGCTGGCTGCGGTCATTCCGCTGATTGTTCTCCACTTCTTTAACAAGGGAACTGTGGTGGAACGGCTGAGGATTTCGGAGTAACGGCAGAGATTGCTACAATAAATAATCATAAACCTATTGAAAGCCGGGAGGAGGCATTTCCTCTCGGCTTTCCTCAAAAAAATTGAAATCTCACAGATTGGTGAGATTTCAGCTTGTTATTTTGTCGAAATGGCGTATGCCCGTGACATTTCTGTGAGGATTGCCTGTTAAAATAAAAGAAAAGTGAAAAAGTTGCCGCACGATGGCAAAAGAAAAAAAGCCATCGTACAGCGACTATATTGTTATGCACTTTGCAACGGTGGCTTTGAAAAAATCAGAGCCGCCGTTTCCTTTCGTCTATCTAAAATGAACGACGACCCTACACCCTGCAATCTGGTACGGCGGCACATAGGAGGATGCCGCCATGTCAATTTTCGTCATTCACAATAGCCATGAGTTACACCAGCTAAAAAAAGTCTTGCCCCTCCTCCGGGGGAGTATGACTATCTATCAGTATTATCGTTCCATCTAAATCAGCAGAATAGTAGGTATTTTTGTCGCGCCAATTTCCCATTACGGGGAGTTGGCGTTTTTTGCTGTCGATTTTTCGGGAAGGCGTCCGAAGTATGTCGCTGCCGATCCCCGCCTCCTTTCGATTCACTCGTCAACCGCCCGTGAATCGAAATGGAGGTACATAATGAAGAAAGTCAATCTTAGGGACTTATATCCCGATGTTTATAAAAACGATCATTTTGTAGAAGTAACAGAAGATGTGCTGGAGACGATCCGTGCCGCTGAGCGTGCAGAAGCTGCTTATGACCGGAGGATGTATCGCTATAAAGCGCATTACTCCCTGGACTGTGATAACGGCATTGAAAATGCGATCCTGATGAAGCCCCAGACGCCGGAAATGCTCCTGGAGGAAAAGCAGCTGCGGGAGCAGCTCTACGCCGCAGTGATGGCTCTGCCGGAGAAGCAGGCCAAGCGGATCTATGCTCGGTATTACCTGGGTATGCGTGTGAGCGAGATAGCAGTAGCGGAGGATGTAGACCCAAGCCGTGTCCGTGACAGCATCCGGCGTGGTCTGAAGCAGCTGGCAAAGTATTTTTGAAAAAGTTTCGTTTGGTGCGCTCGTTTTTTGCTCTTTTTGTCAGAGTTAATAAGAAGGACAAGTTTTCCCCCTTCAACAGCACTTTGACAATTTCATAGACAGCATAACAGGTACATAACCCGTGTACGAGCGAGTGTGGAACGCCGCGAAGATAGAGCAGTCAGGGAGGTGATGAACAAAGCTACTTTGGAGCGATCTACGATTCCACAAAACGGATGGTGGCAGATTCGGCGCGAGGACTGCACGGGGGCTTAAAGATACTTCCTCACGGCCTCCTAAAGACTTGGGGGGAACCCTGCGGCGCACGAGTAAAACGACGCTGCGGAGTTATGACAACCGCGCCAGCGGAGACCTGCTATGTTCCCATCGTCAGGGTTGCGTGGCAAATGTGGCGAGAATTGAGTTACATTAAAATAGGAAGTGATTACTTTCTTAGGTGGTCGTTTTCTATTCAAAATCAGATACCATGCGCTGGCAGTTTCGGCTGCCAGCGTATTCATGTGATTTTGAAAGCACGATGATAACCTTGACAGATTGGAGGGAATATGGTCTATGGAAAAACTTATTACACGAAAAGAAGCTGCTGAAATCTTAGGAATCAGCATCGCAACGCTGGATGCCGCCCGTAACAACGGCTTGATCTCTTATGTGCAGTATGTTCAGAATGGCTGTGTGTATTTTACTGCGGCGGGTCTCCAAGAGTATATCGCAAAATGTACGCACAGGGCAAAGCCTGTTGAGAGAAGCACAACTTACCGTAAGCCTCGGAGCGGAAGATCGTGAGCCGGTCCGTATCCTTGATGGAATCAGAGATGTTTGATAAAACAAAGGTACAGCGCTGGAGACTATTCTTAGGAGGTGGAGGAATTGGCAAATAGAAAAATAATGCTTCCCCAATATGGCACAGTTATGAAAAGAGGTGTCCTATATTATAGGACCAGAATCAAAGACGCGAATGGTAAGCTCGTAGCTATCTACGCAAAAACACCTGAAGAACTATACAACAAAGAAACGCTTGCGTTGGAACAGATTGAGAATGCCACTTTTCATCGGAAAACGCCCACAGTTGCAGAGTATTGTGAAAAGTGGCTGCTGATGCAGTCGGTTCATGTACGAGCTACTACTTTGACGGATTACACCTCAAAGGTCAGGCGGCATATTATAGCGGAATTGGGAGATAAACGGATGGGTGAGGTTAGCCTGGATGATATTCAGCTTGCCCTTGTTCCGGTTTCCAAGAAATCTGCATCGGTTTATAAATCTGTGGTAATCCTTTACAAATCTATCTTTCGCGCAGCGATGGAAAGCAGGATCATTGACCATAACCCGACGATTTATCTCACGACAAAAGGTGGCGGTGTTCCACAAGAGGATCGTCAGGCTTTGACAGATGAACAGGCAGCGCGCCTTTTGGATGCTATCCGGGATTTGCCGCCTTATGTCTTTGTCATGATTGGTTTATATGCAGGGCTACGGCGGGAAGAAATTCTTGCACTGCAATGGGATTCAGTATATCTGGATACAGATACTCCATATCTGACGGTAAGACGGGCATGGCACACCGAACATAACAGACCGGTGATTTCGGATGAATTGAAAACCAAGGCTGCGGAGAGAAATATCCCCCTCCCTGTTTGTTTGGCCGAGTGCTTGAAAGCAGCAAAGGAAACTTCGACTTCGGAATATGTAGTTTCAAACCGGGATGGCGAACCGCTGTCCTATACGCAGTTTAAGCGACTGTGGCAGTATATTGTTACGAGAACGGTCAAGGAACGGAGCTATTATCGGTATGAAGATGGAAAAAGAGTAAAGCATACTGTCACACCTGTCTTGGGAGAAAAGGCCGCTCATAACGGAAAAGTGGTTTACAGCCTGGACTTTGAGGTAACACCCCATCAGCTGCGGCATACTTACATCACCAACCTTATTCATGCGTCGGTAGATCCCAAAACGGTTCAATACCTGGCAGGCCATGAAAGCAGCAAGATTACCATGGACATCTATGCAAAGGTTAAGTATAACAGGCCGGATGAGCTGGTCAGATCAATGAGTTGCGCGTTTGCAAGCTGGGATGCAGCACAGTAATAATAAAATAGGAAATAAAGCAGGAGCGAGGCAAGGATGTCTCGCTCTTTGTTTTGCATCAGCCGTATCTTTGATTAAATCGAGGCTTTCTGATAAAAAGAGAGTGTAGATACGGAGACTACACATTATCAAGAAAGGACGATCAAAGATGGCAAAAAAGAAAACACAGATCCCGAAGTACGGGACCATTACATTGAAAGGAATCCAGTATTACAGAACCAGGATTACGGATGCAGATGGCAAAGAGTTGAGTTTGTATGCCGCTACTTGTGAAGAATTGTATGAGAAGCAGTTAGAGGCCCGGAAGCAGGTGGAAGAAATTATCTTTCACCGGCAGCACCCGACAGTAGCCGAGTATGGCGAGAAGTGGCTGCTGATGCAGTCGGCAAAGGTGTCTGCGTCTACACTCAGAGGTTATACGAGGGATATGACAAACTATATCATCAAACCTCTGGGAGAGATGTATATGGAAGAAGTGACTGCTGACGATATTCGGCTGGCTCTTGTTCCATTGTCAAAGAAATCAGAAGGCTTATACAATAAGGTCAATATGCTGCTCAAGTGCATTTTTTATACGGCAGAGCGAAACCAAATCCTTGAACACAACCCCTGTGCAGGAATATCCGGTAAAGGCGGAAAACCGACAAAAAAGAAGGAGGCATTGACAGATCAGCAGGTAGCCGTGCTTCTGGATACAGTCAAGGGGCTTCCTCCATATTTGTTTATTATGCTCGGTTTGTATTCCGGTCTGCGTCGGGAAGAAATTCTTGCACTGCAATGGGATTGTGTATTTCTGGACGAGGATACACCTTATTTATCGGTAAGGCGGGCTTGGCGTACAGAGCATAACAGACCCGTGATTTCTACGGTGCTAAAAACTCCGGCAGCAAAAAGGGATATTCCGATACCGAAGTGTTTGGTGGATTGTCTGAGAGAAGCGAAAGAAAATTCCATATCAGATTATGTGATCGCTGACAGCAAAGGAGAGCCGCTGGCTGCTTCGCAGTTTCAAAGAGTGTGGCAGTATGTAGTTGTCCGCTCCACCAAGCCCCGAAACTATTATAAGTATGTAAATGGGGAGAGTATCAAATATACGGTTACTCCAACGCTGGGTATGACCCAGAAGAATCAACCCAAAATCAAATATACGCTGGACTTCGATGTGACACCCCATCAGCTACGGCACACTTACATCACCAATCTTCTCTATGCGGGCGTTGATCCAAAGACAGTACAATACCTTGCCGGACATGAAAACAGCAAAACAACTATGGACATTTATGCAAAAGTGAAGTACAATAAACCAGAGGAGTTGTTTGGGGTAGTAAATGGTGCGTTTCATCAGCCTGTCGCTGAATGAAAAAAGGCCGTTTTTTATGGTCCGCACATCGGATAACTGAGAAGCAGAAAGTCAGAAAAGCCCGGAATATCAAGGAAAAACAGCTCAAAAACTCGCGCAATACGGTCTCAAGGCAGCTCGTCGCGCTCCGCAGTTCTCAAAGAGATAAGCAAATCGAATATTACAAAGAACAATTTTCCCCGAAAACATCGAGTTTTCGGGGATTTTTATTTTCGCGATCAGCTTTAATATGCCGTGCATCAGTGCGCTTGCAGCAACCGCCAGGGAAACTCATTCGGTAAAATGGAGAGCAAAGATCGGCGTATTTTATACGGCAGCAGCATTGCTGGTTTCCTGCATTGTGTACCATATAGGTCTGCTTGTTTTTTTTTAAAGAAAAATAATGCTTGACATCCTAAAATAGATTGTGTACAATCTAAACATAAAAAGATTGTACACAATTAAAAATGAAACAATTTAAAAAGATTCATTCTTAATGACAAAGAGAAAGGATGGTAAGAGATGGGCATTTATGATTATTCTGTGGAGCGGCCGGACGGAACAATGCAGCCGTTGTCCGCTTATGAGGGAAAGGTACTTCTGATCGTGAATACGGCGACCGGATGCGGATTCACCCCGCAGTACCGGGAACTGGAGGAATTTTACCAGAAGTACCATGACAAGGGACTTGAGATTTTAGATATTCCGTGCAACCAGTTCGCGGGACAGACGCCGGGGACGGATGAAGAGATCCACGAGTTCTGCACGCTGAAGTATCACACCGAGTTCCCTCAGATGAAGAAATCCGACGTCAACGGCGAACATCAGCTTCCACTGTATGCGTACTTAAAATCCAAGAAGGGATTTGCCGGATTCGGAAAAGTGGCGAAAGCGGCGGCGATGGGAATAATGCTCCGCAAAATAGATAAGAATTATAAGGAGAACCCCGACATCAAATGGAATTTTACGAAGTTCCTTGTGGACAGGCAGGGCACGGTAGTGGTAAGATTTGAACCAACAGGAGATATGAACGAACTGGAACGACAGATTCTTGCATTATTATAGATGCAGAGAGATATAGGGAATGGAGAACGGTATGGAACGAGTGGATATTGCCATTATTGGAACAGGACCGGCAGGTGTGTCGGCGGCGATTACCGCAAAAGTGAGAAATAAAAGCGTGCTGTTAATCGGCAGCAGGGAACTCAGCGAGAAGATGAGCAAGGCGCATCAGATTTTAAACTATCCAGGGCTGCCGGACGTTTCAGGAGCAGATCTGGTTGCCGGGTACAAGAAGCAGTTAGCAGGTCTTGGCATCGAGGTGACGGAGAAGCGCGTGAACGCGGTCTATGCGATGGGAGATTATTTTGGAATCCAGGCGTCCGGCGAGATTCTTGAGGCGTCCACCGTCATTCTGGCGACAGGAATCGTCATGGGGAAACCGTTCCCGGGAGAAAACGAGCTGCTAGGAAGCGGCGTCAGCTACTGCGCGACCTGCGATGCGCAGTTCTTCCGCGGGAAGGAAGTTGCGGTGATCGGATACGGCAGGGAGGCGGAGCAGGAAGCAGACTATCTGGCGGAGCTTGTCGGAAAGGTGCATTATTTCCCGATGGGAAAAGAGGAGCCGCAGCTGTCGGATGCCGTAGAGGTTGTGCATGAGCGGCCGAAAGCGATCACAGGCACGCAGACGGTAAGTGCGCTTGAGACGGACGCGGGTTCCCATCCGGTGGACGGCGTATTTATTTTAAGAGACGCGATCGCACCGTCACAGCTCGTGCCGGGACTTGCGACGGAGGAGAATCACGTAAAGGTCAATCTCCAGATGGAGACAAACCTTCCGGGACTCTTTGCATGCGGAGACATTGCCGGAAAGCCGTATCAGTATATCAAGGCGGCAGGACAGGGAAATGTGGCGGCGCTGTCCGCGGTAGAGTACCTGGATAAGAAAAAAAGAGAGATCTAAGGAGGATTATCATGGTTAAGAAGATTCAGAACAACAATATGGACGAGGCGTTACAGACAAAGGCAGCAGTGGTGGATTTCTCGGCAGTATGGTGTGGACCGTGCCAGATGCTTGCCCCGGTACTGGAGGAACTGTCAGGCGATCTGGACGGTAAGGTGGCATTTTACAATGCAGATACCGATGAGAATACGCAGCTTGCGATCGCAAACGGCATCACAAACATTCCGGCGCTTTTATTCTTAAAGGACGGCAAGGTGGTCGGCAAGAATGTCGGATTTATGCCGAAGCCGGAACTGGAAGCATGGGTAAAAGGATGTATGGAGCAGTAACAGCACAGAAGATGCGAGGTGGGCACATATGGGATTTTATGATTACGAGGCAGAGGATGTCAGAGGAAATATGCGCAGCATGTGCGAGTATGAAGGAAAAGTTGTTCTGGTAGTCAACACGGCGACCAAATGCGGATTTACGCCGCAGTACGATGAGCTGCAGAGCATTTACGAGCAGTACGGTCCACAGGGATTTGAGATTCTGGATTTTCCGTGCGACCAGTTTGAACATCAGGCATCGGGAACCAACGAGGAGATCGTTGCATTCTGCGATGCCAACTTTGGAATCACATTCACGCACTACGGGAAGATCGATGTCAACGGGGAGCATGCGCTGCCGCTGTATCAGTATCTGAAGTCGCAGAAGGGATTTGCGGGATTTGATGAGGAACATCCGTTGGCGGCGATCGTGGAAAGCATGTTAGAGCGCACGCATCCGGATTATAAGGAAACGCCGGACATCAAATGGAACTTTACCAAGTTTTTGATTGACAGAGACGGAAACGTGGTGGAGCGTTTTGAGCCGATGGCGGATATGGATGTTGTCCGCGAAAAGATTGAGAACTATTTATAAGCGACAGGTGCCGGAATGAAAGATAAGTATGATGCTTTAAAATTAGAAAATCAGCTCTGTTTTCCGCTGTACGCATGCTCCAAGGAGATCGTGCGGCGCTACAAGCCATATCTGGATGAGATTGATCTGACTTATACGCAGTATATTGCGATGATGGTATTGTGGGAACGTGGCAGGATCAATGTGAAGGACATGGGGGCGCTTCTGTACCTGGATTCGGGGACGCTGACACCGGTGTTAAAGAAGCTGGAGCAGAAGGGCTACCTCACCAGAGAGCGCGACCGTGCAGATGAGCGTGTGTTAAATGTGACGGTCACGGAGGCGGGAGAGCAGCTAAAGGAGCAGGCGGTTGATATTCCGCGGAAGATGGGCGGCTGTATCGGACTGTCCGGGGAGGATGCGAGGGAGCTGTACCGTATCCTGCACAAGGTGCTTGCGTTGATGGAGCAGGAATGAAATGGCCACGGTATGAAAACAGTAGACAATATACAAAAAACTGATATAATGAATTCATACTTATTTAAAGGAGAGTTTGTTATGATTGAGAGAAGAAATATTGCGGTGTGTATTGTACTGACCCTTGTAACCTGCGGAATTTATGGCATCTACTGGATCGTGTGTCTGACCAATGACGTAAATACGGTTTCTGGTGATGTGAATGGAACATCCGGCGGTATGGTGGTGCTGCTGACGATTGTGACCTGTGGAATTTACGGCATTTACTGGGCATATAAGCAGGGAGAGAAGCTTGACTTTACAAAGAATAACCGTGGAATCCCGTCAAGCAACAGCGGTGTTTTGTATCTGATTCTCCAGATTTTTGGATTTGGAATTATTGCATATGCATTGATGCAGAACGAGCTGAATAAGCTGGCATAACAGATCGGAAATGTAGGATGACGAAAAAAGCACGTTTGAAAAAATTGCTGATGAATATATTTTTACTGGGAATGGCGGGACTGTTGTACGGAATATTCGTGTCGTACACAGGGCTCGCCATTCCCTGTCTGTTCCGGAAAGTGACGGGACTGTTGTGTCCGGGCTGCGGTGTGACGGGAATGTGCGTGGCTCTCCTGCATCTTGACTGGAAGGGGGCTTTTTTCTGTCATCCGGTGCTGTTTGTGCTGCTGCTTCCACTTACGGCAGTATTTATCTGCAGTGCGGCGGGGTATGTGCAGAATGGCAGATTCCGGTTCGCCCGCTGGCAGAATCTCATTCTTTACGTCAGCGTCGCCGCGCTTGTAATCTTCGGTGTGGTGCGCAATCTGGTGCGTTTTTTGTGAAAAACAGGCGAAAAATAGATTCAGAATAATTTAACGTGGTCAACACATGATCTTCACATTGGCTTTCTATACTAACCCTATCAAAAGAAAACAGACATTGACAGAGTCAGAGAGGAATGAAGATCATGAAATGGAAAAAATTAGTAACATTGGGCTGCGTTGTAGTTATGACAGTATCGTCCGTAACAGCATGCGGCAGTAATACAACAGAGAACCAGACGGTAGAAGCAACAGAGCAGAGTGAGGAGAACCAGAGCGATTCTGTGATCGTGCAGGTTACAGCAGTTGACGGCGATCAGATTACAGCGGATGTAGGAACACTTACAACCGCAAGCGCAGATGCATCCGGAAATGGAGCACCGGGCGGAGAAGCACCGGGCGGAGACGCACCGAGCGGAGAAGCACCGGGCGGAGACGACAGTGGAAACGGAGCGCCGGGCGGAGAAGCACCGGGTGGAGACGCACCGAGCGGAGACAACAGTGGAAACGGAGCGCCGGGCGGAGACGCACCAAGCGGAGAAGCGCCGAGCGGAGAAGCGCCAAGTGGAGATGCACCGGGCGGTCAGATGCCGGGCGGCAGCAGTTTTGAGGCTTCCGGTGAGAGCATTACCTTTACCCTGACAGACGATACGGCGATCACATTAGAGTATCTGCAGGGAAGCGGCGAGGGAACCGCAGATGACATTGCAGTCGGCAGCGTATTGGAGGTAGTTCTGGACGAAGACAACCAGGCAGTGTCTGTCACTGTGCGCAACTTAAATGCAGGCGGCGGATTTGGCGGAAGCGGTGAGGTGACAAACGGAACTTCGGCAAATACGATTACTGAGGATACCGAGGTGGATAGTGAGACTTACACATCCACCGGTGATGATGAGAACGCACTTCGTGTCGACGGAGCGACTGTTACCTTAAAAGATATCACGATCGAGAAGACAGCCGGCTCCTCATCGAACACAGAGGATGGAGATTTTTACGGACAGAATGCCGGACTTCTGGTGCTAAACGGCGCAACGGCAACGATTACGGGAGCGACGGTCAATACCAGCGTGACAAACGGTAACGGTGTGTTCAGCTATGGCGAGGGCACGGTTGTAAATATTTCGGATTCCACGATCCGCACGACAGAAAATAATTCCGGCGGTATCCAGACGACCGGCGGCGGCACCATGAACGCTACAAATCTGGATGTCGAGACACAGGGAAATTCCGCAGCCGCAATCCGAAGCGACCGGGGTGGCGGTACGGTCAATGTGGACGGCGGTTCCTATGTGACAAACGGAACAGGAAGCCCAGCAATCTACTGTACAGCAGATATCAGTGTGTCAGACGCGACTCTGACAGCGAATGCCAGCGAGGGCGTTGTGGTAGAGGGCAAGAATTCCGTTGCACTAACCGACTGTGAAGTGACAGGAAATATGAGCAACACCTATAATGGAGACTCGGACGAAAACATTCACTGCATTATGATTTACCAGAGCATGTCCGGTGATGCAGATGTCGGAGAGGCGACCTTCTCTGCAGAGGGCGGCAGCATTACGGCGAAGACGGGAGATATGTTCTATATCACCAATACGGATTGTGAGATTACACTCAAGGACGTCGCATTTACACTTGCCAATGATGTATTCCTTCGCGTGGAAGGCAACTCTTCCTCCCGCGGATGGGGCACAGAGGGCGCAAACGGCGGAGATGTGATGCTGACGGCGGATTCACAGGAGTTTACGGGCAATATTCTCGTGGATGAGATCTCAAGCCTGGTGCTTACCATGAAAAACGGCACCAGCTATGAGGGCGCCATCAATCCGGACGGAGACGGCGGTACGGTCGACGTGACCCTGGATGACGATTCGACATGGACATTGACCGGCGACAGTTATATCGCAAGCTTTGACGGTGATACCTCCAATATCACGGCAAACGGATATCATCTGTATGTGAATGGAGAGCAGGTACTGTAACAGATTGGAGAGGCAGTTGAAAAGAGGCTGCCACATATCACAGGTGGCAGTTGATGATAAGTAATATTATGAGAAGCATACCGTTACGATTTCGGGTGGAATGCCTAGGGAACATTCTGTTCAAAAAATGCGGCATTTCTAACCAGCCGGTGGCTGCATCTGCGATGATCCGTGTCTTTCCAAGTTTGGAGCACTCCGACGGGGCATGTCCGCACTCCGGAAGACAATTTGTAGGACTTTCGTGCAGCACTTACCAGCACTCCCGCAATAGAACATAACCGCGCGAAGCCGATGTCTGAGTCGTCATCTGCCATAACTTCAATAGCAGATGACGGCGAGTTTCGGTTCGCGCGGTTTTATAATGTCTATGAGGGAGTGCCGTTAGTGCTGCCAGAAAGTCCGCCCATTGTCTCCGGTGTGTCGGACATGCACCCGTCGGATGGTCAAAACGTGGCAAGAGACACGGAATCAGATGCAAAAATCGGCAGGAAGAAATGCTCCCATTTTTCTCCAATGAATGTTCCATAGGCATTTCTGCCTGAAATCAGTATGACGTGCTTCTTAACATTGCTTATCAGCAGACGGCAATGTCTATCTGATGCGGCAGTGCCATGAAACAAGAGCTACCTGCGTGGGGGCACATGGTGCTCAGAGCTTTGCCTTGAATACCTCGTCGGCGGGATAGCCGCCGGCGCACTTCTGCATGCCGCGCTGGATGCTGTCGGCGGAGGTACCCCAGTCCTTGTCCTTGTTGCGGTAGTCGTTTTTCTCGACAAACCAGGACACTTCCTTCTGGAGCCGGTCGAGATTCTCCTGCATCAACGAAAAAGCTTTGGGATAAAACTCTTTTTTCTCGTCATCGGTCAGTTTGTCCTCGGCTGTCTCGATCAGATCACCAAAGTGCGGCAGGCAGAATCCTCTGCTTTTTTCAAAAAGTGTTCGGAATTCCTCATTTTTCTTATACAGATCGAAAAAAGTATCCAGATAACGGCCGTAGATCTGATGGAAATGGTCGCAGACATAGCAGTCGGTGGCCTTGGCGGCGATCCATGCGCCGAGAGGCGTTTTGGGTGTATTCCCGGATGAGACATCCGTGTGTTTCATGCGTTTGATAAAGCTGGATTTGCCGGGCGTAAAATGTGCCAGCTCATCGCCGAGCTCCTGGTTCAGCTTTTTTAAGTGTGTGCTTAAGATCAGGGCGTTGCCGAGCCGGTTGCCGTAGTTGTACATCATCTTGAAGTGGTGGCGGCAGAAACCGGTGGCGTCTGTTTTGGCACGGATATCATCTTCCATATAGGCAGAGCCGAGGATGAAGGAGATGGCATGCTGCTCGGCCTCGCGTTCCAGGTAGCAGAAAGGGCATTCGTCGTCTGCGTGGAAGGCATTCATCAAAGGGATGGTTGCAATCGTTTCTTTCATGGTAATCTCCGTTTCTTTTCATACAATCTGTGAATAAATCCAGTATAGCATACCAGAGGAAGAAAAATCAAAACCGCCTTGTAAAATGCGGCGTTATCAAGTAATATATATAAGGCTGCAGGGAAAGCCCGGCAGTGTTGACAGGAAGTTTGAGGGAGAGAATGGAATACTATAGCAGACAGATCAGCAAGTTAATACAGGAATTATCCGCCCTGCCGGGAATCGGCACGAAGTCTGCACAGCGTCTGGCATTTCATATCCTGAATATGCCAAAGGAGCAGGTGGAGGAGCTTTCTTCTGCGATTTTGGACGCAAAGCAGAATGTGCGGTATTGCAAGGAATGTTTTACGCTGACAGATGAGGAAATCTGCCCGATCTGCAGCGACAGTTCCAGGAACCATAAGGTGATTATGGTGGTGGAGAACACGAGGGATCTCGCGGCATACGAGAAGACACAGAAGTATGACGGGGTATATCATGTGCTGCACGGCGCGATCTCACCCATGCTCGGAATCGGACCGGGGGACATCAAACTCAAAGAACTGATGCAACGCCTGCAAAAGGATGTGGATGAGGTCATCATTGCGACGAATTCCAGCCTGGAGGGGGAGACGACGGCAATGTATATCAGCAAACTGATCAAACCGACCGGTATAAAAGTTACGCGGATTGCGAGCGGTGTGCCGGTGGGCGGCGATCTGGAATATATTGACGAGGTGACGCTTCTGCGCGCGCTTGAGGGGCGCACGGAACTGTAGTGACCGCGTGAGGAAAGGATGCAACCGTCCGGCATCTGGGTCGGGCGGATGACAATCAGATATAAGAAAGGACCATGACACGACATGACGAATCTGGAACTTCAAAAGACAGCAAATGAAATTCGCAAAAGCATTGTAACTGCGGTGCACAGTGCAAAAGCGGGACACCCGGGCGGATCGCTCTCGGCGGCAGATATTTTCACATATCTGTACTTTGAGGAGCTGAACATTGATCCGAAGAATCCGAAGATGGCGGATCGAGACCGTTTTGTGTTGTCCAAAGGACACACGGCACCCGGACTTTACGCTGCACTTGCAGAGCGTGGATTTTTCCCGAAGGAGGATCTGGTAACGCTGCGCCACACGGGATCATATCTGCAGGGACATCCGGACATGAAGCATATTCCGGGCGTGGATATGTCGAGCGGTTCTTTGGGACAGGGACTCTCGGTGGCAGTGGGAATGGCTGCGGCAGGAAAGTTCGATAAGAAAGATTACCGTGTATATGCACTTTGCGGTGACGGAGAGATCCAGGAGGGACAGATCTGGGAGGCTGCCATGTGGGCGGGCTTTAAGAAGCTGGATAATCTGGTGGTGATCGTGGATAACAACAACCTTCAGATTGACGGTTCCATTGACGCGGTATGTTCTCCGTACCCGATCGACAAGAAGTTTGAGGCATTCAATTTCCATGCGATCAACATCAACGGAAATGATTTCGATGAGATCCGCGCGGCTTTTGCGGAGGCACGGGCGACCAAGGGAATGCCGACGGCGATTATCGCAAAGACATTAAAGGGAAAAGGTGTTTCATTCATGGAGAATGCCGTTGACTGGCACGGAAAAGCACCGAATGATGATGAATATAAGATCGCAATGGAAGATCTGGAAAAGGCAGGTGCAGCATTATGTCAGAATTAGGAAAGAAGATTGCAACCAGAGAGAGTTACGGCAACGCGCTGGTAGAACTTGGAAAAGAGCATGAAGATCTGATCGTGCTGGACGCGGATCTGGCAGGTGCGACAAAGACCGGCATTTTTAAGAAGGCATTTCCGGAGCGCCACTGGGACATCGGTATTGCAGAGGCGAATATGACAGGAATCGCGGCAGGTCTTGCAACCTGCGGAAAAGTTCCGTTTATCAGTTCTTTTGCAATGTTTGCGGCGGGCAGAAATTACGAGCAGGTGCGCAACTCGATCGGTTACCCGCACCTCAATGTGAAGATCGGAGCGACCCATGCGGGAATCTCCGTGGGTGAGGACGGAGCAACCCATCAGTGCCTGGAGGATCTGGCTTTGATGCGCGCGATCCCGGGAATGGTCGTGCTCAATCCTGCGGACGATGTGGAGGCGCGCGCGGCAGTGCATGCGGCGTACGATCACGTGGGACCGGTGTACCTGCGTTTTGGACGACTGGCGGTTCCGGTATTTAATGACGAGGCGACCTACCGGTTTGAGATTGGCAAGGGAATTGTGTTAAAAGAGGGAAAAGATGTCTCGGTATTTGCAACAGGATTGTGTGTGAACGAGGCGAGAGAGGCGGAGAAGCTTCTGGCAACAGACGGTATTGACGCGGAGATTATCAACATCCATACGATCAAGCCGCTGGATGAAAAGCTGGTGCTGGCGTCTGCAGCAAAGACCGGAAAAGTGGTAACGATCGAGGAGCATTCCGTGATCGGCGGACTGGGAAGCGCCGTATGCGACATCCTTTCTGAGAAGCAGCCGACGAAAGTCATGAAGATCGGTATCAACGATGTGTTCGGAGAGTCCGGTCCGGCTCTGGAACTGATTCAAAAGTATGGACTGGATGCACAGAGCATCTACGAGAAAGTAAAGGCGTTTGTAAAACAGAATTAAAAAAGAATAGCAGGATAGAAGTAAATAAGGCCGCGGGGATTGTAGCTTCCCTGCGGCTTTTGTAATGCCGGGAAAGATTTTGGCAGAAGAGACGGAAGGATGTCGAAACATTTTTTCGGACAAGCCCATAATATTTCAAAATATGCAGAGGGCTTGTGGTACGATTTCCCCGAGAAAAGGCTGTAAAATCCATGTGCGCGTATTGCGCGGATACGCAGCCGGATGCGGAAAGGGGAATCGTGTGGCATGATAGAGATTATTCACCAGGAACAGACGGAAGAAAAGGTACAGCGGGAACTGCCAAGAGAAATCAAACAGATCGGGTCGCCGGATGCAGGGGAACGGATTTATGTGGAAGATACCGTGTACCGCAGAATGCATCCGCATGGCGGCGTGGAAGAAAAAACGGCATATGTGCTGCTGGGAAAATTTGAGAACTGCATGGGCAGAGAGTGCACGTTTGTGGAAGCGGTTATTCCGTTGAATGAAATCCTGTTTGACCGGGACATTCCGGTCTGGGACGATCACACGTGGGCGTACATATATAAGCAGTTAAAGCCGGAGCATGATCCGTTCGTGATTGTGGGATGGGCGCTGGATATCAAGGGACAGCTCCCCAATATGACAGCGCATCTGGAGGCGCTGCATCAACGGAATTTCGGTGGAAAGCGCCAGATTCTTTTTCTGATGGACAGCCTGGAATGTGAGGAGGCGGTCTACGGCAGCCGGAACGGGCACCTGTACAGAAGAGATGGATTTTACATTTATTACCAGCACAGGCAGGTGCCAGAGGAGAACGACCTCTGGAAAAAAGAGGAAAAAGAATTTTACCGGGAAATGGATGTGGAAGGGGAAGAGAAGCCAAAACCGGCAGTGCCAGTAAGCGCCGGGGAGCGGGAAGCACCGGCAGACATGGAAAAAACGTCGGACGATAATGAAAGTGCAGGAATATACCGAGGTCTTTACCGCAGGAGGATACAACAGGAAGCCGGGCGGCAGGAGGCCCGGGAAAGACCCGCGTATGCAGCTACAGTTTTGCTGGGGGCGGTTGTGTGCGTGCTTGGTGTGACCGCATATCTGAATCATGAAAAGATGGCGGAGATGGAACAGACGCTCGCACAGATGAAGGGAACCCGGTATGTGACAGAAGCGCAGACGGCGGACACGGGGGCGGAAGATACGGAGCGGATGCCGTCTGTGGCGGTAGAGACGGTGATGGGGAATGTCGAAAAACAGGAACTGTCTGCGGAAGCGGGAAAAGTGCAGGAAGATGTTACAGCACAGCAGGCGGAGACGGCACAGGAAACGCAGGGGACGGCAGAGCCAGCGGAAAATGCAGCTGCGGGAAATGCAGCGGGATCGGAAACCGCGGAGGATACGGCGGCAGCCGGTGGACAGGCATGCGCAGACGCAGCGGGCACGTCGGTGGAGGCGCAGACGCAGAGCACGGCATCCACGGACGGGAGCCTGGCGGCACAGACCCAGGGCACGACGACAGCTGCCGGGAATGCATCTGCGGAGAATACACAGGTGCCGGCAGCAGCGCAGACCGAGGCGCAGATGTATCTGTCACAGGGATATTACGATGTGCAGAAGGGAGATAGTCTTGTGGGAATCTGCCGGAAAATATATCAGACAACGGCAATGCTGGACAAGCTCTGCGAGGTCAACGGTATTGAGGATGAAAATGCCATCTACGCCGGTCAGCGGCTGATTCTGCCGAAATAAAAAAATAGTGAAACGGGAATACACACATGCTATAATGTCCATAAGCAGTTGAAGGATAGACAGCATAGAAACGAGGAAGTATGGCAGAAAAAAACAAAAGCGGATTTCATACGGTAGGGGATACCGATATGGAGGAATATAACCGTAAAATAAAGGAACATCGCAGAAAGGTCCTGCGCCGCACCGTGATTGTGACGGCGGTTTTTCTTCTGGTGCTGACCGGGCTGGGACTTTACATGGCGCTCCGCCATTATGAGAACTATGACATTATGTCAACCGCGGAGCGGTCGGATACGGATGCGACACATTTTACGGAATTTCAGGGAAATATTTTAAAATACAGCAATGACGGGGCATTTTATCTGGATGCCGCGAATGAACTGATCTGGAACCAGACGTATGAGATGTCGTCGCCGAAGCTGGATACCTGCGGAAATTATCTGAGCATCTACGACAAGGGCGGGACAAAAATTTATATCTTAACACCGACGAAGCTTGTGGGAAGCATTGAGACAACCATGCAGATTCAGCAGGTATGCGTGGCGGAGCAGGGGACAGTCGCGGTTCTGATGAAAAAAGACAAGGCGGCGTACCTTGCGCTGTATGACAGAGAGGGCAACAGCCTGGCGGAAGGGGAGATCCACGGCCAGAACGGGGGATACCCGATCGCCATTGCGCTTTCCAATGATGCGGTAAAGCTGGCGGTATCCATGATCAATATCAATGAAGGAAGCGTCAAGAGCACAATCGCGTTTTATAATTATGGCACGGTTGGCCAGAACGAAATCGATCACTGTGTGGGTGTGAATAATTACGATGATATGGTCATTCCAGAGATGGAGTTTACCTCCAACGACCGGATGGTTGCGTTCGGCGATACGAAAGCAGTGATCTTTGAGGGCGCGCAGAAGCCGCAGGCAATCGCGGAGATCCCGATGGATGAGAAGACAAAAAGTATTTTTTATAATGAGCACTATATCGGAATCGTGACCGGCAATGAGGATGAGGCGGTGACCAATCATCTGGCGGTGTATGATGAAAACGGAAAGCTGGTCATGGAAAAGGATTTCGGTCTGGACTACAGCAGTATCGAATTTTTGACCAATAATGAGATCTGTATCCGGAACGCAAATGTCTGCGACATCTATACGGTGCATGGTGTTTATAAGTTTCACCATGAGTTTGAAGAAGAACTTTTTGAGATTATACCGGGAAAATTAAAATTGAACTACACGCTTGTGCTCAAAGATACGACACAGCGGATCAGATTAAAATAAGGAGGAGATTATGAACTGGGTATTGATGCTTGTCCTCCTGGTGTTGGTGTGCTGTGCAATCTACGGCTACACAAAGGGATTTTTAAGGATTGTTTTTTCACTTGTCGCATGGGTGATTGTGCTGGTGTTTGTCTCGTGGGCAACGCCGCATGTCAGCCAGTGGATACAGGAGAATACAACCATTTACGAAAAAATAGAAGCTGCGTGTGAGGAATCTGTGCGGCGTGCGGCGCAGGGAAAGATGGAAGAAGGCGCAGTGGAACAGTACGGAGAAGCCGGGGAACTGGGGCTGGATCTTCCGGAATCTGTGATGGCGCAGATCGTTTCGGGGGCTTCCGGCGCAGCGGACACTGTGCTTGCGGAGACCGGAGTATATGCAGGGATCGCGCAGAGCCTAGCAGGATTTATCGTGCAGGGAATTGCGTTTGTGACGGTGCTGATTCTCTCGTGGATTCTGGTGCACGTGATCTCGGCGCTGCTTGGAATCGTATCGCATATTCCGATATTAAAAGGTGTGAACCGCTTTACGGGAATGTTAGCGGGGCTGATGCAGGGACTTCTTATTGTGTGGATTGCGCTTTACATAGTTGCCCTTTGCAGTGCGGGAGAGACAGGGAGAGTGATTGTTTCCTATATAAATCAGAGCGCATTTCTGAAAGAACTGTATGAAAACAATATTCTTCTGTCTCTGGGAACGGGTTTTGCACGCTAAAAGGCATGAATTACAAGGGCTGCCGACAGTGAGGGGAAAATCCGTGAAAACTTTTTAAAAAAACTGTAAAAAGAGTGTTGACAATCTGAGATGCAGATGGTAATATATACAAGCTGACCGCGAGAACAGCGGACAGGCAAAGCGCTTCTGAAAAAGAAGCAAAAGAAAATAAAAAAAGTTGTTGACAAACGGTTGACGGTATGATATAGTAAACAAGCTGTCGCCGAGAGATGACAACAGCGGGTGAGGTTGAAAAATCCACTCAGAAGTTGCAGAATAACTTCTAATGACAGCGCAAAGCGCTGGCTGTACATTGATAACTGAACAGTGAATAAACCTTGAAAGATCCTAAATTTCAAGCTGTCGATCAAGAGATTGAAAGACAGACGAACGTTCTTATAAAGAACAACCTAAAACAGTAAATTCAGAGTAACATCTGAATAAGCCAGATTATTCTGGAAAAGGAAACAAACTATAACATGAGAGTTTGATCCTGGCTCAGGATGAACGCTGGCGGCGTGCTTAACACA
>OGLT01000663.1_pt1 | contig 24043 bp, 20 predicted proteins | sample 1572911 | NCBI WGS metagenome assembly OGLT01 (sample SAMEA2582014, study PRJEB24529) | metagenome | biome: Human gut stool | place: China | collected 2011 | reverse complement strand
TCTTTCTGCGGGAGCATCCCCGCAAGGAGGGCGAGGGCATGACGCTGGAAAGCGTCGTCACCCGGATGGGCATCCCGATGGATCGCCCCTTCCACGACGCCCTGTCCGATACCCTCTACACCGCCGATGTCTGCCGCAAGCTCGACCTGCGGGAGGGGCTGGCCGCCTACCCCAGCGAGGAGCAGGCCCTGCGCCAGAGCCTCTGCCCGAAGCCCGGCGACTACCGGGATTTCCGCGTCTTCCGCGGCTATGTGGAGCCGTACACCTGGCGGATCGACCCCATCATCAGCACGGCCCAGTGCCCGGCCTGCGGAGCCGACCTTGCGCCGGACGAGATCTGGCTGAAAAAGGGCAGCAACAGCTGGTATACGCTGGCTCAGTGCCCCCACTGTGCCGGAACGGCCAGCGAGGCGGGCAAGGGCGTCTTCCAGCGGTACAAGCTGGCCCGGCGGGACGGCCTGCACTGGAGCTTTGCCCGCTGTGTGCAGGTCCCGGATGCCGAGGCGCTGGCCCGCTGGGACAAGCAGCGCACCCAGCAGATCGAGCGGATGAAGGCCCGCGCCGAAAAACAGGCCGGGGAAAAAGCCTGAGACCGATCGTGCAGGAAAACCGCACCCCATTTCGTATAGCAAAGTATAGCGCAGACGAAAAAGCGAAGAAAATGCAGAATTTCTTCATCGCACATTCATAAGTTCTGGATATACTAAGAGAAACGAGAGGGAAGGAACACACGATGGAAAGCACCCTGATCAGCTTTGTGCACCAGCTGGGAACGCTGGAATTCTGGCAGACATTACTGGAAAGCTTCGGAGGCCTCGGCCCCCTTGCGCCCATCTTTCTGGCAATGGTGGAGTCGTTTTTTCCGCCGCTGCCCCTCATCGCCATCGTGGCGCTGAATGTGGCGGCCCACGGCGGCCTTTTCGGCTTTGTGTACAGCTGGGTGGGCGTCATGCTGGGCGGCACCCTGATGTTCCTGTTCTGGCGGCGGGTGCTCAAACAGTTCTTCTGGAAGTTTGCCAGCCGTTCCCAGAAGCTGGAAAAAGCTGAGCAGTGGGTCAGCCGGTTCGATGTTTCGTCCCTGTTCATGCTGTCGGTGCTGCCGTTCACCCCTTCGTCCTTCATGCACTTTGCCTTCGGCATCTCGGATTTTGACGAAAAGCGCTACCTCATCACCATGCTGCTGGGCAAGGGTGTGATGGTGGCCATGATGGCCCTCTTCGGCCAGTCCCTCGTCAGTTCGATGAAGAACCCAGTCTACCTTGTCCTCGCCGTCGTCATCTGGGGCGCGATGTACTGGGGCAGCAAGCGGTTCTGTAAAAAACATGATCTGTAAAAAACGACGAAACGATAAAAACGCTCCCTTGCCGACGGCAAGAGAGCGTTTTTTGTGCAAATGGGTCGTTATCCTTCGTATCCCAAGGTCGCCGCCATAACGGCCTTGATGGTGTGCATCCGGTTCTCGGCCTCGTCGAAGACGATGCTCTGCGGGCCTTCGAAGACCTCGTCGGTGACTTCCATGGCATCGCGGCCGAACTTTTCGCCCATCTCTTTGCCCACGGTGGTCTTGTGGTCGTGGTAGGCGGGCAGGCAGTGCATGAAGACGGCCTGCGGCCCGGCCAGCGCCATCAGCGCGTTGTTGATCTGGTAGGGGGCCAGGTCGTGGATGCGCTCGGCCCAGACCTCGACAGGCTCGCCCATCGAGACCCAGACGTCGGTGTACAGCACATCGGCACCCTGGGCGGCTTTGGCGGGGTCTTCCTCAAAGGTCAGGGTCGCGCCGGTCTCGGCGGCGATGGCCTGGCACTGGGCGATGAGCGCCGGGTCTGGCTGATACTTCTTGGGGGCGCAGGCCGTGAAGTGCAGGCCCATCTTGGCGCAGCCCACCATCAGGCTGTTGCCCATGTTGTAGCGGGCGTCGCCGAAGTAGACGAAATGGATGCCCTTCAGGCGGCCAAAGTGCTCCCGGATGGTGAGGAAGTCGGCCAGAATCTGAGTGGGGTGGAACTCGTTGGTCAGACCGTTCCAGACGGGAACGCCTGCATAATGGGCCAGGTCCTCGACGATCTGCTGGCCATAGCCGCGGTACTCAATGCCGTCGAACATCCGGCCCAGCACACGGGCGGTGTCCGCAATGGACTCTTTTTTGCCGATCTGGCTGCCCGACGGGTCCAGATAGGTGACTTCCATGCCCAGATCGTGGGCGGCCACTTCAAAGCTGCACCGGGTGCGGGTGGAGGTCTTCTCGAAGATCAGGGCGATGTTTTTGCCGCGCAGGGCATCGTGGCGGATGCCGGCCTTCTTCCTTGCCTTGAGGTCAGCGGCCAGATCCAGCAGCGTTTCGATCTCGGCGGGGGTGTAGTCCAGCAGCTTCAGAAAGTTCCGATTTTTCAGACTCATTGCATATTTCCCTCTCTATTCATAAAAACTTGAATATTTATTCGAAATGGTGCTTCTATTATATAGCAGAAGAAACCGCCGGTCAAGGGCTTTGCGGGCTCACAGCTCCAGTTCGATCTTCCGCCCGCTGGGGGTGTAGGAGGTGAGCCGGATACCGGCCTTTTTGAACATGAACCGTGCTGCAACGCTGGAATCGGAGTCGTGGTACTTGTCGCCGTAGTAGACCACCTCCGAGATGCCGGACTGGATGATGGCTTTGGCGCACTCGTTGCAGGGGAAGAGGGTCACATAGACCCGTGCGCCCTTCAGGTTGTTGTGGGCGCTGTTCAGGATGGCATTCAGCTCGGCATGGCAGACGTACATATATTTGGTGTCCAGCGGGTCGCCCTCGCGGTCCCAGGGCATGGCGTCGTCGTCGCAGCCAATGGGCATACCGTTATAGCCCAGTGACAGGATCTTGTTTTCCGGACTGACGATGCAGGCACCCACCTGGCTGCTGGGGTCCTTGGAGCGCATGGCGGTGAGCAGGGCGATGCCCATAAAATATTCATCCCAGTTGATATAATCGGTGCGTTTCATAAAAACAGCCTCCCTTGCAAGTATGGCTTGTTCCGGTTTGACAGAACGTTGAAAATCGACTATGCTGCAAATGAAAAGACGCTCGCGGCCGGAGCGCAAGGTAAGGATACCATAAAAAGAAAAGAAGTGCAATCGCAAAAGCACCCGCAGACGCTGAGCCTGCGGGTGCTTTTGGCATGGTTATGAGAAGGTTTGAGAGAGGTTCAACTTACTTGTTGCCCTTGTAATCCAGCGGGAGGCTGGTCCAGCGGGCGCGGAAGTGGAAGGCGGCGTCCTTCGGCTGACGCTGACGGGTGAAGATGCCCTTCTTGTTGCCGTTGGCGCGCATGATGCCCTCGGTGGTCTGGAAGTCTGCAAAGTTCCAGACCAGCTCGCCCTGCACGAAGTCGTAGCTGTCGAAGACGTTGTGGTTCATGTCGAGGTACTCGTTCTGGTACTCCTGGCTCCACATGACGCTGGGCAGCTTGTGCTCGGTGGGCATGGTGTCGGCACCGTACTCGGTGAAGATCATCGGGCGGCCGTTCAGGACCTTGGCCCAGCCGTCCATCTCCTTGCGGAATGCGGCCTCGGCGTCCACGATGCCCATGCCGCCCATGACGTACCAGCCGTAGTAGCGGTTCAGGCTGATGAAGTCAGCGAACTGCTGGCCCTTGCTGTTGTGGGGCAGGCTCATCATGACGATGGCGTAGGTGCGGGGGCGCTTCTGCGGGTCAAGCTCGTGTGCCAGATCGAACAGGGTCTTGAAGTAGGCTTCGGTGCCCTCGCTGGTGCACTGGGGCTCGTTCAGGATGCTCCATGCGATGACGGAGGCGTGGTTCTTGTCGCGGTCGATCATGTCGGTCAGCGCGTCCTTGTGGTTTTCCAGCAGCTGAGGCGTGGTGTCCTTCTCGAACCAGCCCACCTTCTTGCCGTTGCCCTGGTTTGCTGCCAGGAAGTTCATGGTGCTCTCCATGAAGCCGACGGCGGGGACTTCGTCGATGATGAGGAAGCCTTCCTCATCGGCCATCTGGTACAGCTCCTCCGCATAGGGGTAGTGGCTGGTGCGGAAGCAGTTGGCACCGATCCACTTCATCAGCTCGTAATCGCGCTTGACGGTGGCCAGGTCGAGGCCGCGGCCGCGGATGTCTGCATCCTCGTGCTTGCCGAAGCCGCGCAGGTAGACGGGCTTGCCGTTCAGCAGGAAGTGGCCGTTCTGGATCTCGAAGGTGCGGATGCCGACCTTCTCGGTGTACTCGTCGACGATGGCGCTGCCGTCGTGGATGCGGATGACGATGTTGTACAGGTAGGCGGCATGGACGTTCCAGAGCTTGGCGTCCTTGACGACCAGAGTACCTTCCTTGCCGGAAGCCTCAGCGACCTTGGTGGTGCCGTCGTACAGCTCCACGGTCACGTCGTGGCTGCCGTTGGTGGTGACGGTGTAATCGACCTCGGCGCCGTCCGCAGTCAGGCGGTGCTTGACGGAATAGTCCAGAACGCGCTCGGCGGGCAGGGCCATCAGCTTGACGGGGCGATGGATGCCGGCATAGTTGTAGAAGTCGAAGTAGGGGGCAGCGACCTTTTTGCCGTTGGACAGGGTAGAGGTGTTGCCGGCGGGCAGCATGTACTCGTTCAGCTCGTTGTTCAGCAGGACGCTCAGCTTGTTGTACTGGTTGTAGCGGACGATGTCGGTGACGACTGCGTCAAAGGGCAGGAAGCCGCCCTCGTGCTGTGCGACCTCGACGCCGTTCACAAAGACGCGGGCGTGGTGGGTGGCAGAGCCGAAGCGGATGGCGATGTCCTTGCCGCTCCACTCGCCGGGCACGAAGAAATCGGTCTCGTACCAGAAATCGCCGCAGTACTCGCGGGATTCCTTATCAGTGAAGAAGTCGCAGAAGGAAGCGGGCACGGGCATGGAGATGGACTCCGGCAGACCGTTTGCCCAGTCTGCATCGACGCCCTCGCTCTTGGGGTCGAAGCGGAAGCGCCACATGCCGTCCAGGCTGACGACGCGGCGGGAAGTGGAAGCCACAGGATACAGCAGGGATTTGTTGTTCATTGCAGGAACCTCATTTCTCATCATACTAAAACATTTTGAACTACGAAATAAACCTCTCCGTCATCGCTGCGCGATGCCACCTCCCCTGATGGGGGAGGCCTTGGCAGTCCCCGCAAAGGATACGGTTTCGCCAGAGGCTCTCCTATCAGGAGAGCTGTCGAGCGAATGCGAGACTGAGAGGTTGATACCGCAGCTCATATCTTCTGGTACCAGTATGACAGATTTTTTGCAAAAGGAATAGAACAAATTTTTTATAAATCCAGACTTTTTTGGGGAATTTTGAACGATTCCGGGGCAGAATACCTATTATAATGCGGGCGATGCCGGGAAAACTGTTAAAATCAACTACGCCAAGGAAAATGTAGTGAAAGAGATTCCACATATTTTATGAAAAAATTGGAAAAGTGCCCAAACAATAATCGTAAAATTTTACGTTTTCACCTAAAAATTCTTCTAACGATGATTGCTAAAGATTTGTCATAATACTGATATACAAGCTGAAATGCAGTGAACCATATTTCAATGTGTTTTGCAGCAGCATTCGGAGAACCGAATCCAAGAATCGATCTACCTAAGGAGAAACCAATGGCAAATGAGATGAAGAAAGCCGCCCCCTTCGGCATGAAGGACAAGGTCGGCTACATGTTCGGTGATTTCGGCAACGATTTCACCTTCCTGCTGTCGTCGAGCTTCCTGATGAAGTTCTACACCGACGTCATGGGCGTCAACGCCGCCATCGTTGGCATGGTGATGATGATCGCCCGTTTTGTGGATGCGTTCACCGATGTGGGCATGGGCCAGATCGTGGACCACTCCAAGCCCACCCAGGACGGCAAGTTCCGTCCCTGGATCAAGCGGATGTGCGGCCCGGTGGCCATCGCTTCCTTCCTGATCTATCAGTCCGGCCTGGCCGGGATGCCCTATGGCTTCAAGGTGGCCTGGCTGTTCATCACCTACATCCTGTGGGGCTCCATCTTCTATACCTCCATCAACATCCCTTACGGCTCCATGGCTTCCGCCGTCTCGGCAGACCCCAAGGACCGCGCGGAGCTGTCCACCTGGCGCACCATCGGTTCCACGCTGGCCAACATGGTCATCGGCGTGGCCACGCCCATGGTCGCCTATGTCGTCGTGGACGGCAAGACGGTGATGTCTGGCTCCCGCATGACCATCATCGCAGGCGTCTTCTCCATCTGCGCCATCCTGTGCTATATCGTCTGCTTCAAGCTGACCCGTGAGCGTGTCGAGGTCCCCGCAAGCAGCCAGAAGGTGAGCGCTTCCGCCATCTTCAAGAGCATCTTCACCAACCGGGCGCTGCTGGGCATCATCGTGGCGGCCATCTTCGTCCTGCTGAGCCAGCTGACCGTCATGAGCCTGGCCGGATACGTTTACCCCAACGTGTACGGCAGCGCTGCCGCACAGTCCACTGCCAGCCTGCTGGGCACGGTGATCATGCTGATCGTCTGCGCACCCTTTGCTTCCAAGCTGGCTGCAAAGTTCGGCAAGAAGGAGCTGGCCGTGGCCTCCAGCATCTGCTCCGCTCTGGTCTGGCTGGTCTGCCTGATCTGGCGTCCGGCCAGCGTCTGGGGCTTTGTGGCCTGCTACATCCTGGCCAATATCGGCATGGGCTTCTTCAACACCATCATCTGGGCCATGATCACCGACGTCATCGACGACGCCGAGGTCCGCAGCGGCATCCGCGAGGACGGCACCATCTACTCGGTCTACTCCTTCGCCCGCAAGCTGGGTCAGGCCTTCTCTTCCGGTCTGGTCGGTGCCCTGCTGGGGATCATCGGCTACACCGAAGCGACTGCGTTTGACCCCGCTGTCACCCGCGGCATCTTCAACATGGCCTGCATCGCCCCCATCATCGGCTTTGTGTGCATCGTGCTGGCGCTGGTCTTCCTCTACCCGCTGAATAAGAAGAAGGTCGAGGAGAACGTGGCGGCTCTGGCTGCGCGCCGCAACAGCAAGTAATCCTTTGTAAAACATAGAACGAAGTGCTCTGCCGTCTTGGGATGGCAGGGCACTTTTTCTGCGCTCGGCCACTTGTTTCTTGCAGAAAAATGCTGTATACTGATATATCAAATGAGATGTGAGAGATGCGATGAAACAGGAAAGGAGACGCCATGCGGGTCGATCCATTACAGGTGCTCACCAAACTGGCGGCAGCACAGAATATCCCCACCCGGCGGGTGACGCCGCCGTTCGACGGACTGGAAGAGTTCGACTACGGCTTGCGCCGCTCGCTGGACCCGCAGTTCGACTGGCAGGAGTTCGGCCGGCTGCTGCTGGAACAGACCCCGACGCAGACGCTGCTCTTCGTTGAGGGCACCTTTGAGCTGCATTTTGCCCTCTTCCGCATCCCGGACGAGGAGAACACCGTCTTCCTCGTCGGGCCATGGACCTTTGGCCCCCGCAGCGAGAAGGCCCGCAAGTGGGCCCGCCGCTACCTGGGCGAGGCCGGAGAGAATGCCGTGCAGGAATACTACAACGGCGTCAAGCTGCTGCAGGCGAACGATTTTTACATGACCATCCGGGTCCTGGTCGGGATGATGATAGGGGAGGATCTGGTCGTGAAGGAGCTGAAGGAGTTTCTGCCCTTCTGCTTCCACCCGGACGTCCGGTATTTCAACGAGCCGAAGTTCCAGAAGGATATCCCCATCTCCATGCTGGAACAGCGGTACGAATCCGAGAACCGCATCCTTGATGCTGTGTGCCGCGGCGACGACGAAGCCGCCATCGAAGCCATGCACCATCACTCCCGCTTCACCTACGGCGGGCGGTTCGAAGGCTCGCTCTACCAGCAGAAGAACATGATGATCGTCTTCAACACCCTGCTGCGCAAGGCCATCGAGCCCAGCAAGGTGCACCCCTATTATATCGACGCCATCTCCAGCAAGTACGCCCGCATCATTGAGGAGGCCGACGAGATCCCCCAGGAGATGATGTGGCAGATGGTGCGGGACTACTGCGCCTATGTCCGCCGCTACTCGCTGAAAGAGTTCTCGCCCGCCGTCCAGAAGGTGATGAACTACGTCAACCTGAATGTCTCCGAGCCGCTGACACTGAAGAGCCTGGCGGCCATGTGCTTCATCAGCCCGTCGTATCTGTCGGCGCTGTTCAAGCAGGAGACCGGCACCACCCTCATCGACTATATCAACACCCAGCGGGTGAACCGTGCGGCCCAGCTGCTGGAGCAGAACAACCACAGCATCGCCGCCGTAGCCGAAGAAGTGGGCATTCTGGACGTGAATTACTTCACCAAGATCTTCAAAAAGACCCTCGGCGTCACCCCCACCCGCTACCGCCGGGAACACAAAGAAAAATAACTGCGAAACAGCAGAATGAAAAAAAGACCCATTTTGTCCTTTTGATGCGTACAGATTACGCACCGGGACAAAGTGGGCTTTTTTGCATCGGATAGGATTGTTGCACACCGGAACGGTCTCTGTAACTATTTTGAGAGATTTCATGGATTTTTGTATGGAATTTGGACGCATGTTGCAAAATCGACAGAAATTGTGCTTGATATCAAAAAGAAACTTGTATCCAACAAAAGCAATTGTGAAGGGTGCACAAAAGATTTCTTGGATTCTTGTGAACTTGTTCTATTGCGCACGGTCGTGCGGACGGTTATAATACAAACAGAATCACGAAACGTGCGGTGTGCGCACGATTCGATTTTGCTGTGATATGCGAATGAAGGAGAACATTATTATGAAAATGATTTCGCGTCGTGACTTCATGAAGGCTTCCGCTGTTGTGGGTGCCGCTGGCGTTCTGACCGCCTGCGGCGGCTCCTCCAGCTCCACTGCTGCATCCTCTGCTGCATCCTCTACTGCAGCTTCCACCGGTTCTTCCGCTGCCGCTTCCGGCTCGGCTGTCACCCTGAAGCTGGGCTTCTCCACCAACGAAGAAGACCCCCGTGCAAAGGGCGCAAAGCAGTTTGCAGAAGAAGTTGCCGAAAAGACCGGCGGCGCTGTGGAAGTTCAGCTGTACCCCTCCGGCCAGCTGGGCGGCGATGCTGACCTGATCAACTCTATCGCTCTGGATTCCGGCACGGTGGATATCATCATCACCGACGCTTCCAACTTTGCCACCTACGATGCAAAGATGGGCATTTCCGCACTGCCGTTCCAGTTCGAGACCTTCGACGATGCATGGGCATTCATGGACAGCGACATCGAGGCTGCCGCTGAGGAAGGCCTGCTGAGCCAGAATATGCGTGTGCTGGCCCACTACTGCAACGGCTTCCGCTGCGTGACCAACTCCAAGGGTCCCATCAACAGCCCTGCCGATATGAACGGCCTGCTGATCCGCACCCCCGAGAACCCTGTCATCATGGCTACCATGACCGCTCTGGGTGCCAACCCCCAGCCGCTGAGCTTCTCTGAGCTGTATCAGGCTCTGCAGCAGAAGACCTACGATGCACAGGAGAACCCCATCCCCGTTATCTACAACAATAACCTCTACGAAGTTCAGGAGTACCTGAGCATCACCAACCACATCTACTCCGGCATGTGCTTTACCATTGCCGAGAGCAGCTGGAACAAGCTGAGCGCTGACCAGCAGCAGATCGTTTCCGACGCTGCAAAGGCATCTGCCGATCACGACCGTGAGCTGAACGAGCAGCAGACCAACGATTTGGTCTCCGCTCTGGAAGAGAAGGGCATGAAGATCAACAGCCCGGAACTGGCTCCGTTTGCAGCTGCGACCGAAAAAGTCCTGACCGACAACGCTGATACCTACGGCGACCTGCTGGATCAGCTGAAGGCATGGAAAGAAGCCCGCTGAGATCACTGACCAGAAAACCTCGAAATAAAACCGAAGCAAAGGGACGAGGGGGCGTGCCCTTCGTCCCTTTGCATTTTATCTGAATCGCACTTGGAAAGGAGTTTGTACTGTGAAAAAACTGCAAACCACTCTGGACAAGATCACCACCCTTATTTCCGCCGTTCTGTGTGCGGCCATGATGGTGATTCTGTTCGCAAATGTTGTGCTGCGCCTGATCCCCGGCATCGGCGGCTTCAAGTGGTACATGGAGAGCAGCCAGTATCTGAACGTCTGGTCCATGCTCATTGCCTGCATCGGCATCAACGCCATGGGCACCAACCTCCGCGTGGAGGTGGTGGATTCCATCTTCGGCAAGACCCCGCTGGGCAAAAAAATCGTTGTCATCATCCGTGATGTGTTCATCATCCTGTTCTATGTCATGGTCACCTACGGCGGCTACCAGCTGTGCACCCGCGCAAAGCAGGCCGTTTCCACCATGCCGCAGTTCACCATGGGTCAGGTGTACACCATCTTCCCCATTGCCGGTGTGCTGTGCATCCTGTCCGCCGTTCTCAACCTGATCGTTGAACTGACCGCAAAACCGGAAGGGGGCAAATCCAAATGATCGCATGGCTGCTGATCTCATTCTTCGTTCTGCTGTTTCTGGGCGTGCCCATCGCCATGAGTCTGGGCCTGTCCGCCATCGGCGGCATCCTGTTCCTGGGCGGCGGCAGCACCGTCACCATTGCCCAGCGCATGTTTGAGGGCATGAACAGCTTTGCACTGCTGGCTATTCCCCTGTACACCTTTGCCGGCTTCACCATGTCCAAGGGCGGTATTTCCAAGCGCCTGATGGACTTCTGCTACTCCATCGTCGGCCACATCTACGGCGGTCTGGCTCACGTGAACGTGCTTTCCAGCATGATCTTTGCGGGCATCTCCGGTTCCGCTGTTGCCGATACCGCTGGTGTTTCCGGCATGTTCATGCCGGAAATGATCCGCAAGGGCTACTCCAAGAACTTTACCGTTGCCGTTACCGCCATTTCCTCCACCATCGGCATCATCATTCCTCCGTCCATCCCCATGGTGGTCATTGCCGGTATCTGCGGCATTTCCACCGGTAAGCTGTTCCTCGGCGGCATCATCCCCGGCATCCTGTGCGGTCTGGCACAGATGATCGTCAGCTATTTCATGGCCAAGAAGGAAGGCGTGCCCAAGGAGCCGGGCCACTTCACCATCGGCCCTGTGCTGCACGGCCTGTGGGAGAGCTGGCCCGCCCTGCTCATGCCTATCATCATCGTGGGCACCATCACCATGGGTATCGTCAGCCCCACCGAGGCAGGCGTGATCGCTGTTGTTTACGGTCTGTTTGCCGGCGGCATCATCTACCGCGAACTCAAGTGGGAAGACATCAAGTTTGCCTTTGCAGAGACCGTCCGCACCAGCGGCCGTATCTTCATCGTCATCGGCGCAGCAAAGCTGTACACTGTTATGCTGACTACCGCAGGCTTTGACAAGTGGGTGGCCAAGACCATGCTGGGCTTCTCCACCAACCCCACCGTCATCCTCATCATGATCCTGCTGATCTTCTTCATCGTCACCATGTTCATGGAGTCCATTGCAACGCTGACCCTGTTCATGCCCATCCTGTATCCCATTGCTCTGGGCGTGGGCATCGACCCCATCGTGCTCAGCGTTCTGATCACCGTGGTCATCGGCATTGGTCTGGTCACTCCCCCGGTGGGCATGTGTATCTACGTTGCCTGCGACCTGATGGATACGACTGTTGGTGAAGTGTTCCCCACATTGGTGCCGTTTATTGCGGCCACCTTCGTCTGCATTGCCCTGATGGTCGCCTTCCCTCAGCTGATCCTGCTGCCTACCTATTTGATGGCGTAACCGTTGCGTCCGCCCCTCCGATATGGTAAAATAGTGGCAAAGATTTAACATGTGATGTTTGGAGGCTTTCTGCCCCGGAACGTTCCGCGCTGAATGACCCCGAATATCCACCAAACCGGATTTGGAGGCGGAACTATGTCAATGGAATATCCTGAAAAGCAGAAGAATGCGGTAAAGTCTGTAGTCGATCAGGTCATGGACGGGATCATCTCCCAGATCATCGACGGCACCCTGCATCCGGGCGACAAGCTGCCTACCGAAATGGAACTGTGCAAGCAGTTCGGCGCGGGCCGCAACTCGGTGCGGGAAGCTGTGAAAAAGCTGCAGGCCTACGGCATCCTGTACATCAAGCGTGCCGACGGCACCTTTGTGAGCGAAAACTACAACCAGAAAATGCTGGACCCGATGCTGTACAGCATCATCCTGCAGAAGAACAGCTGGCAGGAATTTGTGGAACTGCGCTCCGTCATCGACATCGGCACGCTGAATATTATCATTCAGCGCAATGATATCACATCCTTTCTGCCGGACCTGTACCGCACCTTCGGCGAGCTTTCTGCCGAAATGCACTCGCCGGAGCCTTCGGTGGATAAGGTGCTGGAGCTGGACAGCCGGTTCCACACCCAGATCGCCAATGCGGCCCAGAACCCCATGCTGGCCACCATCACCGAGTATATCACCCGGCTGACGCTGCCCAGCCGTCTGGAGACCACCCGCAAGGTGCTGGCCAAGGGCGAAGCGGAGATCGAGCGGTTCGTAGAGCTGCACCGCCAGCTGCTCAGCGTGATCGAGCGCAGGCAGGTGGACGAGATCGCCGCTACAGTGCAGGATCACTACATCTTCTGGAAGAAGTAAGCATACAGGCCTCCTGCCTGCCGTAAAAGGCGGGCAGAGGACTGTGAGTTTACAAGATAGGATGTTTGTGCTAAAATGGCGTTAGCATCCTTTGTTAAGCTTCTCCAATGCGACATGCAAGGAGTGTTCATCCAATGAAAAAAATCATGATCTCCGTGGCCCCCGTTGCGGCCACAGACATTCTCATCAATCCGCGGGCCATTGCCCGGGATGTGTATGAGTGCTACAAAAACGGCGCGTCCATGGTGCACCTGCACTGCCGCGACCTGAACGGCAACCTCACCCCGGATCTGAGCCTGCTGGAAGAAACGGTGGCCTACATCCGCGAGATGTGCGACATCGTGGTGGAGATCTCCACCGGCGGCGTGTCCAACCTGACCATTGAGGAGCGTGTGCAGCCCTGCTACCCCTCCTGGGTGGAAGCCAACAGCCTGAATGTCGGCTCGGTGAATCTGGGAACCTCGGTGTACCAGAACCCCATCAAGGATGTGGAGTACTGCGTCAAGACCATCATGGACAACAAGAAGATCCCGGAGACCGAGGTCTTTGAGCTGGGCATGATCAACACCGTGCGGGAACTGAACGACAAGTTCCACTTTGTAAAACCCATCCTGTTTGCACTGGTGTTCGGCCATGGCGGCGAGATGCCTGCCACGGTGCCGGCCCTGCGCCACATGATCCAGGCGCTGGAAGAGAACTTTCCCAACGGCGACTACCTGTGGGGCTACACGCAGGCCCACCGCGAGGACTGGGAAATGGTCAAGACTGCGCTGGATATGGGCGCTTCCACCGTGCGCATCGGCTTTGAGGATTCGGACATGATCGCGCCGGGTGTCCATGTGGACAACAACGCAGCGCTGATCGCAAAGGTGTCGGACATCGTAAAGTCCAAGGGCATGATGCCCATGACACCCGACGAAGTGCGCGCCATGCTCAAGATCCCGCCGCTGCGCCGTTAAAAAGGAGGAAAGAAACGTATGGTGATTCAAGGCGTTGCTTACCTCTCAGACTTTGAGGCAAAAAAGGCCATTATCGAGATGGCCCGTCGGCTGGAAGCCAAGGGCTGGCTGGTGGCTGGTGACGGCAGCATGAGCGTCCGCGTCGGCCCGCAGGCCGTGTGGGTGACCGTTGCCGGTGCCGACAAGGCCGCGCTCACGCAGGATATGCTGGTGCGCGTGGATATGAATGGCAAGGCGATGCTCAGCGCAAAGCCCAAGCCCCTGCCCGAAGACCTGCCCATCCATCTGAAAATCTATCAGGAAAACGAGAACGCCCAGTGCGTGATGCACACCTACCCGGCCTGCGCGGCTGTGATGGGGATGCAGGGCCAGACCGTGCAGCCTGCAGCATTCAGCCCCGCAGTGCGGGCGCTGGGACGGGTGCAGCTGCTGCCCGCCCAGAACGTGGACGCACAGGCACAGGCTGTCAGCCTGTTGTGCCGCACCGATAAGGCTGTCCTGCTGGAAAATGACGGCTGCCTGACCTGGGGCAAGACCCCGGCAGATGCGGCCCATCTGGTGGAAGCGCTGGATTACTACGCAGCCGTCACCGCAAAGCTGGGCTGCGCAGGCTGCTCCAAATGCGGCAGCTGCGGCGGTCACTGCACCGGCTGCAGCAAGTGCAGCGCACCTGCCGTGCAGCCCATGGCTCAGCCCGCTGCACAGCCTGTGGCAATGGCAGTGCCTTCCGCACAGCCTGCCCAGCCGGTGAGCCTGCCGGGCGTTACCGGGCTGATCCAGCCGGGCATGGCGCTGCCCACCCTGCCCAAACAGCAGGCGGCTCCTGCCCCTGCCCCGGTGCCCGCCGCACAGCCTGCGGCAGTCCCTGCAATGGAAGCGGCCCCGGCCGCACCGAAGTCCGCAAATGCCCGCGATGCCGCAATGGCCGAGGTCATCCGCCGGACGCTGAAGAGCTTTCAATAACAAAAAGTTTCGTTTGATCCAACGGATATGACCTTTACGGAAAGGAACGAAAACCATGGATATCAGTTCGCAGGAAATTGAAGCGATCGTCAAGCAGGTGCTTGCCGGTATGGGCGGTGCACAGACAAGCGCCGCCCCTGCAGCCTATACCACTGCACCCGGCGGTGCAGCAGGCGACCGCGGCGTGTTCGAGAATGTAGACGACGCAGTGGAGGCTGCATGGAAAGCCCAGCGCGACTGGGTGGCCAACTACAAGATCGAGGACCGCCAGCGCATCATTGAAGCCATCCGCCGCTGTGCCCGCGCACATGTGGAGGAGTGGTGCCACAAGATCGTGGAAGAGACCGGCATGGGCCGCTATGAGGACAAGGTGGAAAAACATCTGGCCGTCATCAACAAGACCCCCGGCCCCGAATGCCTGACCACCGAAGCCAAGAGCGGTGACGCGGGCCTGATGCTGGAAGAGTACGCACCCTTTGGTGTGATCTGCTCCATCACCCCCACCACCAACCCTACCGAGACCATCATCAACAACACCATCAGCATGATCGCAGGCGGCAACACCGTGGTGTTCAACGTGCACCCCCGCGCAAAGCGGGTGTCTGCCGACTGCCTGCAGGCGCTGAATACCGCCATCATCGAGGCGGGCGGCCCTGCAAACCTCATTACCATGACCCGTGAGCCGACCATGGAGAATGTGGACAAGATGGCCGCAAACCCCAAGATCCGCCTGATGGCAGGCACCGGTGGCATGGGCATGGTGAACGCCCTGCTGCGCAGCGGCAAAAAGTGCATCGGTGCCGGTGCAGGCAACCCGCCCGTCATCGTGGACGAGACCGCAGACATCGAGCTGGCAGGCCGCAAGATCTACGAAGGCGCTTCGTTCGATAACAACATCCTCTGCTTTGCAGAGAAGGAAGTGTTCGCCGTGAACACCGCCTACGACGGCCTGCTGCACGAGCTGCAGAAGCAGGGTGCCTACCTGCTGAACAAGGCCCAGACCGAACAGCTGGTGAACATCGTGCTGCAGCCCAAGAAGGGCGGCGGCCACGAGGTGAACAAAAAGTGGGTGGGCAAGGATGCCGCCCGCATTCTGGAGACCATCGGCGTGCATGTGCCGGATACTTGCCGCCTTGCCATCTGCGAGGTGCCTGCCGACCATCCGTTCGTTCTGGTGGAGCAGATGATGCCGGTGCTGCCCATCGTGCGCTGCCAGAGCTTTGAACAGGCGGTGGAAGATGCCGTGGTGGCCGAGCACGGCAACCGCCACACCGCTTCCATCTTCTCCAAGGATGTGGACCACATGACCCGCTTTGCCCGGGTCATTGAGACCACCATCTACGTAAAGAACAGCGCCACCAAGGCCGGTGTTGGCATTGGCGGCGAGGGCCACTGCACCATGACCATTGCCGGCCCCACCGGCGAGGGCATCACCTGCGCAAAGAGTTTCTGCCGCCGCCGCCGCTGCATGCTGGCCGAGGGCGGGCTGCGCATCATCTGAGTTTTTGAAGGACGAAACCATCACATACAATTTTTTCAGTGTTCTGACAGGAGGAACAACTTATGAAAGCTCTGGGTTTTATCGAGACGAAGGGTCTGGTTGGCAACATCGACGCTACCGATGCAATGCTGAAGGCTGCTGACGTTGAGTTCATTGGTTCCGACACCATCGGTGCCGGTCTGACCACCGTGATCGTTACCGGCGAGGTGGGCGCTGTCAAGGCTGCTACCGAGGCTGGCGAAGAGGCTGCTTCCCGCGTGGGTGAGCTGTTCTGCGTCAACGTCATTGCACGTCCTCACGCAGATCTGGCCCGCATCATGCCTGCCAAGGGCCCCGCGACCGGCAAGTCCGGCCTGCCCGCAGGCGAGCAGGTGCCGCTGGATGCCGCTCTGGGCATGATCGAGACCAACGGCCTGACCGCTTCCATCGAGGCAGCCGATGCCATGCTGAAGAGCGCAGATGTCTCTCTGGTGGGTCAGGAGAAGATCGGCGCAGGCCTTGTTACCGTGTTCGTGCAGGGCGACGTTGGCGCTGTGAAGGCTGCTGTTGAGGCAGGCCAGACCGCTGCTTCCCGCATTGGCGAAGTGGTCAGCGCACTGGTCATTCCCCGCCCGCACGCAAGCGTGTCCGAGTGCATGCCTGAGCTGCGCTGAGCCCTGCGCTGACGCTGCATAAGAAAGGAGCGCTGTGCCTTGGTTTACCATGACATCAGTCAGGAACAGCTGCTGCTCCTGATCACGCAGGCCGTGCAGGCAGAGCTGCAAAAGCGCAGCCGTCAGGTGCCGGTAGGCATCTCGGTGCGGCACATCCACCTTACCCGCGATGATGTGGACAAGCTGTTCGGCTATGGCTACCAGCTCACCCCCAAAAAGGCGCTGAGCCAGCCCGGCCAGTTTGCCTGCGAGGAATGTCTGGACATCATCGGCCCCAAGGGCGAACTGAAGCATGTCCGCATCCTTGGCCCGGAGCGCAGTGCCACTCAGATCGAGCTGGCGCAGACCGACTGCCGCAACATCGGCATCAAAGCGCCGGTGCGTTCCAGCGGGGATACAAAGGGCACGCCGGGCGTGACCCTGCGCGGCCCCAATGGCACCCTGACTGTGCCGGAGGGCGTGATGATCGCTGACCGCCATATCCACATGACTCCCGCACAGGCAGCGGTCTTCGGCCTTGCCGACGGCGACCGCGTGAAGGTAAAGATCGACGGCCCCAAGCCGGGCGTGATGGGCGGGGTGCTGATCCGCGCAAACGACAAATGTGCACTGGATTTTCACATCGACACGGACGATGGCAATGCCTTCCTGCTCAAGCAGGGACAGCTGGTCACCGTACTGGGCAAAGAGGAGTAAGCTATGATTTTAGGGATCGTCAAGGGGACCGTTGTCGCCACCCGCAAAATGCCGGAGCTTGTAGGCTATAAGTTCCTGCTGGTGGAGCCGGTGTTCGGCTCCAAAAAGGATACCATCGTGGCGGGCGACAACATCGGCGCGGGTGTAGGCGAGATGGTTCTGGTCACCACCGACGAGACCACCCAGCATGGTCTGGACCATCCGTCGCCCATTGATGCTTTCATCGTGGGCATCGTGGACAATCCTCCCACCCTGAGTAAGTAACACCCTGCAAGTTTTGCCGCAGAGAGGGGCTTCCTCCCGGCGGGATCGTGAGGCTTAAACAATGAAAATTATTATCATCGGCAGCATTGCCGCCGGGGTTTCGGCCGCCGCCAGACTTGCCGCCGCCCAGCGCGGAGCGCAGATCACCGTCTACGAAAAAGGCGGCTTCTACTCCTGCGGCACCGGTGGCCTGCCCCATTACCTGTGCGAGGATCTGGACAGCCTGAACAAGGCCATTCAGGCCAAGGAGACTGAGCTGAACGCGCAGGGCATCACCGCACATCTGCGCCATGAGGTGCGCGGCATCGACGCAGCCGCCCGCAAGGTGACGGTATGTGATCTTGCCACCGGACGCGTGTTTGAAGACCACTACGACAAGCTGGTGCTGGCCACCGGTTCTTCCAACCGTGTGCCGCAGGTGCCCGGCAGTGACCGCGTGGGCGTGCAGACCCTCAAGACCGTGGAAGATCTGATCTTCCTCAAGGAGTTCGTCCGCACCCCCTATGTGCGGGACATCGTGATCCTGGGCGGCAGCTGGGCCGGTTTGGAGATCGCAAAGTCCTTCCTCAAGCTGGGCCGCAATGTGCGTATCATTGAAAAAGAGCAGCAGCTTTTGCCCCAGTTTGACCCTGAGGTGAGCAAGCTGATCCAGAAGGAGCTGGAAGCGCAGGGCGTGCAGTTCAATCTGGGCGAGCAGGTGCGCTCCTTCCCGGGCCGTACCTTCGTGGAGCAGGTGCAGACCAACCGCGGCACCTACCCCTGTGACCTTTGCGTGGTAGCCATCGGCGTTACCCCCAACACCGGCCTGCTGGCCGGTACCGGGGCGCAGCTGGCACCCAATGGCGCTGTGCTCATTGGTGCCGACCTTGCCACCAGTGTGCCCAATCTCTATGCCGTGGGCGACTGCGCAGCCTGCCGCGACGGCTCTCTGCGCACCAGCAGCCTGAAGGTGGCGGATCTGGAGATCGCCCGCACCGGCCTGACCGAGACCGAGGCCCGCAAGGCCGGTCTGCGGGTCAAGAGTGCAATGGCCACCGGCACCGACCGTCCGGGCATCTGCCCGAACCCCCACCGCATCACCATCAAGCTGGTGTATGAGGCCAATACCCGTCAGGTGCTGGGTGCGCAGGCATGGGGAGAAAAGAATGTTTCGGCCCGCATCAACGCCATTGCCGTTGCCATCCACGCTGGCATGACCGTGGAAGCACTGGGTCAGGTGGATTTCGTCTATTCCTCCTCGTCCTGTTCCATTTGGGACCCGGTGCAGATCGTCTGCGGTCAGGCACAGTAAGCGGAGGGTGAACACATGGCAGAACGCATCAACGCCGTCAAGACCAGCTTTTTTGGCAAGGGTGCCATCCGTCTTCTGGGACCGGAGCTTCAGAAGATGGGCATCCGCCGTGCTTTGCTGGTGACGGACCGCTTTCTCTATGATTCCGGTGCCGCTGCCCGGGTCGGTCAGGTACTGTCCGATGCCGGTGTGGAGTACGCCGTGTACTACAATGTGCAGCCCAACCCCACCGTACAGGTGGTGAACGACTGCATTGCCGCAGCCCGTACCCTGCAGGTGCAGCTGCTGGTGGCTCTGGGCGGCGGCAGCGCCATCGATACCGCTAAGGCAGCCAGTATCGTGGTGGCCTGCGGCGGTACCGTGGAACAGTACGAGGGCGAGAACAAGTCCTCCAAGCCCGGCCTGCCCATCGTGGCGGTGAACACCACCGCCGGTACCGGCAGCGAGTGCACCTCCTTCTACATCGTCACTGACCCTGTCCGCCACAGCAAAATGGCCATGGTGGACCCCAACTGCATGGTCAGCATTGCGGTGAACGACACCGACTTCATGTCCTCCATGCCGCCCAAGCTCACCGCAGCCACCGGCATGGACGCGCTGACCCACGCCATCGAGGCGGCGCTTTCCAAAAACGCCAACCCGCTCACGGACAAGGATGCCTACTGGGCCATGCAGGCGATCGTGCAGAACCTGCCCCGGGCCGTTGCCAACGGTCAGGATGAAGCCGCCCGCACCATGATGGCCTACGCCGAAAATGTGGCAGGCATGGCTTTCTCCAACGCGGGCCTTGGCATGGTGCATGCGATGGCACACGCGCTGGGCGGACACTACAACCTGCCCCACGGTGTGTGCAATGCGGTGCTGCTGCCCTACGTGCTGGCCTTCAACAGCCGCAGCCCGGTGTGCCGGGAGCGGTTCATGACCATTGCCGCTGCCATGGGCCTGCAGGGCACTTTTACCCCGGACACTGCCGCACCGGCAGTGATCCAGTTCGTCCGTCAGCTCAGTGCAGGGGTGGGCATCCCCGCCAATCTTGCGCAGCTGAACAAGGTGGACCCTGCAGATTTTGCCGCGCTGGCAGAGCTTGCCCTGCACGACACCTGCATGTCCACCAACCAGATCACCCCCACCCGCGACGAGGTGGTGGCGGTGTATACCGCTGCTTTCCGCGGATGAACTTTGAGACCTCCTCCATTTTCTCCATACCCAAACAAAGCCGCCGCTCTCCCTCTGCAAGGGAAAGCAGCGGCTTTGTGCTGTAAAAAAGGGGTGGTGGGATTGTTTTTAAAGAGGATTCTGTTATAATAAAATGAAAACGCGGTGCAGAAGTAAGAGGAAAAAGCGATGGAAACAAGAGAAAAACAGGCGTACATGCTTATGGCACATCAGTGCAATGAGATGTTTTGGACTTTGCTTCGGATGCTGGATGCACCGTGGAATGATATTTTCATCCATATGGACAGCAAGAATGAAAACTACCAGCCAGAAACCGTTGAACGATATGTAAAATATGCCAAGGTTTTTCACGCACAGAGAACGAGCGCTGTTTGGGGTGGTATTACTTTAGTAAAGGCAGAGTTTGTATTGCTCAAGGCAGCGGTAGATCACGGCCCATACCAACATTACCACCTGATCTCCGGTGCGGATCTGCCGATTCAGCCACCGGAAGATATCCGCGCATTCTTTGAGGCAAACCCGGACAGGGAATTTGTTCATTTCGACCCGCACCCATTCAGCCCGTTCAATGATGAGCGCGTTTATTACCGGCACTTTTTCCAGAATATCGATCTGCGCCGCCATCCGGTGCTCGGCGTGATCAATGGAATCCTGCTGTCGGGCCAGAAGCTGCTGAGAATAAAGCGCAATCAGGACGTTCACTTCACAAAGGGAAGTCAATGGTTCAGCTGCACGGATGGCTTTGCACGGTATCTGCTGACAAAAGAAGAGTGGATCCTGCAGGTGCTGGACAAGACCTTTTGCTCGGACGAGTTCTTTGTGCAGACACTGATCGTGCAGTCGCCGTATCAGGATAAGATCTATCAGGGGCCGGGTGATACCAGTGCCCGTGCCATCGATTGGGACAGAGGCAATCCGTGGGTCTGGAAATACGCTGATCTGGAACAGCTGAAAGCATCGCCCTGCATGTTTGCCAGAAAATTTGATATCGAAAAAGAACCGGAGCTTGTGCATGAAATAGAACGCCTGTATGCACCTCATATATAAAAACAGTGCCGGACAGTTTTCAGGCTGTCCGGCACTGTTTTTTACGGTTCATTCTTTTTCGCCAGATCCTTGGTGTACAGGGCACGGGTGGCGTTGAGCACAGCCAGCACCATCACGCCCACATCGGCAAAGATGGCGGTCCACATGCTGGCCATACCGATCGCGCCCAGCACAAGGCAGGCAAACTTGATGGCCAGTGCAAACACGATGTTCTGGTACACGATGCGTAATGTGCGGCGGGCAATGCGCATGGCCAGTGCGATCTTGGCGGGGTCGTCGTCCATCAGCACCACGTCAGCGGCCTCAATGGCAGCGTCAGAGCCAAGAGCGCCCATTGCAATGCCCACATCGGCACGGGACAGCACCGGGGCATCGTTGATGCCGTCGCCCACAAAGGCAAGGTTCTCTTTGGGCCGCTTTGCAGCGAGCAGCATTTCGATCTGGTCTACCTTGTCGCCCGGCAGCAGGCCCGCATGGTATTCATCCAGCCCAAGCTCTGCGGAAACGGCCTTTGCAACCGGCTCGGCATCGCCGGTCAGCATCACGGTCTTGCGCACACCGGCATCCTTCAGGCCCCGGATGGCCTGTGCGCTGTGGGGCTTCACCACATCGGCGATCAGCAGATAACCGGCGTACATGCCCTCGATGGCCACATGCACGATGGTGCCGGTCTCGCTGACGGCGGGAGCTTTCAGGCCCAGCTTTTCCATCAGGCGGGCGTTGCCGGCAGCAACGGTCCTGCCGTCCACCTTGGCGGTCACGCCGTGGCCGCCCAGCTCCTGCACATCGGTGACACGGTTCGGGTCGATCTCCCTGCCGTAAGCGGCCTTGATGCTGAGGGAGATGGGGTGCTTGGACCAGCTCTCGGCCAGCGCGGCAGCTTCCACCAGCTGCTCCTCGCTGGTGCCCTCTGCGGGGTGGATGCCGGTCACTTTAAAGGTGCCCTGGGTCAGGGTGCCGGTCTTGTCGAACACAACGATGCCGGTGCGGGCCAGCTCTTCCAGATAGGTGGAACCCTTGACCAGAATGCCGCAGGCAGATGCACCGCCGATGCCGCCGAAGAAGCTCAGGGGAATGCTGATGACCAGTGCGCAGGGGCAGCTGATAACAAGGAAGGTCAGGGCACGGTAGACCCAGTCGCCAAAGCGGGCGGGCTGGCCCATGAGCAGCAGCACGATGGGCGGGATAAAGGCCAGAGCCAATGCGCCATAGCACACGGCGGGGGTGTACACGCGGGCAAAACGGGTGATGAAGTTCTCGGCGCGGGCCTTCTTCATGCTGGAATTTTCCACCAGATCGAGAATTTTGGAAACGGTGGATTCGCCGAATTCCTTGGTGGTCTTTACCTTCAGCAGGCCGGTCATGTTCACGCAGCCGCTGATGACCTCATCGCCGGTCTGCACATCGCGGGGCAGGCTCTCGCCGGTCAGGGCGGCGGTGTTCAGGGCAGAAGCGCCCTCCACGATCACGCCGTCGATGGGCACGCGCTCACCGGGCTGGACCACGATCACGGTGCCGATCTCCACATCGTCCGGGTCCACCTGCTCCAGCCTGCCGTCCTCGCCCTCAATGTTGGCGTAGTCCGGGCGGATGTCCATCAGGCTGGAAATGCTCTGCCGGCTCTTGCCCACGGCCACGCTCTGGAACAGCTCGCCGATCTGGTAGAAGATGATAACGGCACAGCCCTCCACGTAGTCGCCCAGTGCAAATGCACCAACAGTGGCAACGGCCATCAGGAAGCACTCGTCAAAGGGCTGACGGTTCTTGATGCCAAGCAGTGCCTTGCGCAGCACGTCCCAGCCCACCACCAGATACGGGATGCAGTACAGTACCAGCTCCACCGGCGTGGGGAACTGGGGCAAAAGCTTGAGGATGAGCACCAAAATCAGCGCAATGATGATGCGCTGCAGGTTCTTTTTCTGCTTTTTGTTCATACAAAACTCTCCTTTTGCGGGATCCATGGGCCGCATCACGCTGCGGCGGGCGGGGATTTCAACAATTTTTCCCCATAAAAATGGATATTCCACGGTTTTACCCGTGTTTTCCACACAGTTTTTCAGGCGTAAAAGCGCTTTTCCACGTTTATTTTACGCCTTTTCCGCAAATGGTGTTGAAAACTGAGTGGAAACTGTTGAAAACTGTCTGATTTTTCAACAGAAAAAGTTATTGCACAACACAATCGCACACAAAGTAAAAAGCATCTGCACATTCGTTTGAGCTCTCAGAAAATCTACGAATTCTTGCTGCAGATGCTTTTTTCTTTAGCGGGCTCGCCCTCTCAGTCATCGCTGCGCGATGCCAGCTCCCCCAAAGTGGGAGCCCTTGGCAGTCCACGCAAAGTTCATCTCTTTGCCAAGGCCTCTCCCTTTGGGAGAGGTGGATTTGCGAAGCAAAGACGGAGAGGGCGAGGATGCTCCCCATGTACAACAAAAGAGAGCCGCCGCACAAAGGTCTGTGCAGCGGCTCTCTATCGGTTTTAGTTCATCTCTTCCAGAGCCTTTTTCAGGTTCTTTGCGATCTGGTCCGGGCAGCTGGTGCTGCGGAAGCCGCACATCGTACCATCCAGACGGGCAATGGCGTCCTCTGCCTTCATGCCGGTGAGCAGCTGGCAGATGCCTTTCAGGTTGCCGTTGCAGCCCCCCAGCACCTCAACAGATTCAATGGTATGGTCAGGGTTCAGTTCTACTTTGGTCATCACCGAGCAGGTGCCCTTATTGCGGCGTTCGTAAGTCATAATCGTTTGCTCCTTTTTATTTTCTTGCTCCGTTTTGTTTTTTGCTGTTGGTTGCTTTAGGCAACACCGCACAAAGCTTGTGCGTAAGATGCGAAGCCGGATTTTTCGGCAGATTGCACAGAAATTTCGCAGGCATACTGTCGTATGTCAAGGGATTTCTGTGCAATATGACGGAAAATCAGCAAGCAGATTGCGTACAAAGCCGCCGGGCGGGCTTT
>OGLT01000649.1_pt1 | contig 24405 bp, 28 predicted proteins | sample 1572911 | NCBI WGS metagenome assembly OGLT01 (sample SAMEA2582014, study PRJEB24529) | metagenome | biome: Human gut stool | place: China | collected 2011 | reverse complement strand
TGAAGATCAGAGATGGTAAAATTGCCCATTCATCCAGTAAATAGAAATAATACAGAAAAGTGAGGGATATGGTCTTATTAGAGATAAAACAATATTGGCAGATAATATTTCAAGTATAGCATCTGTTGGTTACGGATTAGCAGCATTGGTCATAGGAGTAAAACACAAATGGATTTCATATAAAAGTGCATATAATAAAGCAGTTGGGACTTTAGATACATTTATTAATAATGTTGAAGGAATAAATGGCTTTTTTTATCATTTTGTAAATATGGAAAATGGTAAAAGAAAATGGAATTGTGAAGTATCTATAATAGATACAGCTATATTCATATGTGGAGCTTTGACTGCTGGTGAATATTTTGGAAAAGATGTGAAGAAAAAGGCTGAAATTTTGTATAAAAAAATAAATTGGCAGTGGTATAGAAACGAAAAAAATAATTATTTTTATATGGGGTATAAACCTGAAATTGGATTTTGGGGACATTGGGATATGTATGCAGAGCAATTAATGTTATATGTTTTGGGAGTAAGCTCTCCAACATTTCCTATAGACAAAAGTATGTATTATACATTCCAAAGGAAAAAAGCTGATTATTGCGATATTAAAGATATAATATATACATATTGTGGAACATTATTTCCATATCAGTTTTCACACGCTTGGATAGATTTTAGAAATTTAAAAGATGAAAATCAAACTGATTGGTTTGAAAATTCTATAAAAGCGACTAAAGCAAATAGACAATATTGCATAAATAATATGAATAATTTTAAAACATATAACGAAAATTCATGGGGATTAACTTCATGTTTATCTCCAAGAGGATATTGTGAATTTGGAGCTAAACCAAGTGATGCTAATTTAAATAAAATGAATGATGGTACTGTATCTCCTTGTGGTGCAATAGGTTCAATTATTTTTACACCAAATGAAAGTATAAAAGCAATGGAATATTATTACAATAATTTTCCAAAATTATGGGGAAAATATGGGTTTAAGGATGGATACAATTTAGAAAAAAAATCACCTTGGTTTGCAGAGGAATATATAGGAATTGATAAGGGAATAGAGCTATTAATGCTTGAAAATTATTTGAATGGAACTGTTTGGAGATATTTTATGAAAAATAAATATGTGAGAGCAGGATTAGATATATTGAAAATTAAAAAAATTGAAAGTACAGAAAAAGAGAACGAATCTATTTCAAAGAAATTAAAGGATACAGGAGTTTAAAGATTAGGAGGAGATAAATATGAAAAAGTATAATATAGGTGTTGATATTGGTGCTAGTCATGTATCTTGCGGTTTGTATAATATTTATGAAAAAAGATTAGAGCATAAAATATATTTATTAAATAAAATGGATAAAACTATAGAGATAGAAAAATCTACTAAAAAATTCATAGAAATAATAAAATCTTTAATAGATAATCTACAAAAAGAATGTAAATTCGAGTTTAATGAAGTATCTTCAATCGGATTAGCATGTCCAGGAGGAAATATAAAAGAGGAAGGAATATTCTTGGGATCAAGATCTCTTAATGTAACTAAAATTAATTGGCGTATAGCATTAGAAAAATATGGCACAAAAGTTTTTACAGAAAATGATTGTACTTGTGCTGGAATATGTGAATATTATATAAATGCTTGGGATGAATTTGTAATGTTTACATTGGGATCAGGATTGGGAATTTCATATATGAAAAATGGAAAATGTATCAGTGAGGTCGGATGGGATATAAGCAAACTTAACAAAAGAGTTGGAGAAAAATATGATAAATACATAAATAGTTTTGAAGGATTGTCAAAAAGATATAACAGAATAAAAAACAAAAAGTATGCAAGAACAGAAATTTTTAGATGTATAGAAAAGAATGATATTGATGCAAAGATACTTTTGCAAGAATATATAAGAAATTTTATTGGAGGAATAAAGAAAATAGAAAGTGTATATGGTATTGGTAAATATTCAATAGGTGGTGGAATGTCAGAGTATGACAATTACTTTTTTGATAAAATAAAGGAAAATCTACCTGGTATTGATATCAGAATAGCAAAATATAAAAATGATTCTGGAATAATTGGTGCTACTATGTTAGAATATATCCAATGAAATATTTATGTAAGGGGATTAAAGAGCTGAATTGACAAACTAGAAAAAATAGCTTATTATATAACCATAATATTAAAAAGGAGAGCAAAAAAAATGAATAGAGAAAAAGAGCTAAGGAGTAAAATAAAATATAGGGGCTTCGGCTGTGTAACTATTACAACGAGATAAAGCTATATATTAAATATAGTCGTTGTAATAGTTGATATATGGCGTTATATCTCGTTATAAAAATACACATATAAGGAGATATAATTATGATAGAAATAGAATTAAATAATATAATAAAAAATTACGGATTAAAAAATGTGTTAAATGGAATGAATTTAACACTAAAAACAGGTGAAAGAGTAGCAATAATAGGTTGCAATGGAGCAGGAAAAAGCACAGTTTTAAAAATTATAATGAAACAAGAAAATATAAGTGCTGGAACAATAAATATTAGGGAAAATGCTACAATAGGTATGCTGAGACAAATTTATGAATATGAAGAAACAAATCCAAATGTATACACTTTTCTACAAAGGAGTTTTGAACATTTTTTTGAATTAGAAACAAAATTAAAAAAATTGGAAGATGAGATGTCTTATGAAAAAGATGACGAAAAAATAAGTGAATTACTACAAAAATATGGAAATGTACAACAAAAATATATACAAATGGGAGGCTATGATATCCAAGAAAAATTTAATAAAATATGCTCTGGATTACAAATAAATGAAAAAATGTTAAATCAAAATTATAATGATTTAAGTGGAGGAGAAAAAACTATAGTAAATTTAGGTGCATTGTTATTAAAAGAGCCAAGTATACTTTTGTTAGATGAGCCAACAAATCACCTAGATATGGAAAAATTGGAATGGTTAGAAAAATTTTTAAAAGAATATAAAGGAACTATATTAATGGTTTCGCATGATAGATATTTTTTAGATAAAATTGCTACCAAAACAATTTTATTGGAAAACGGAAAAGAAAAAATATATTTTGGAAATTACTCATATTTTCTAAAAGAAGACGAAAAAAGAACTCTTGTGGAATTTGAAAATTATAAAAATCAGCAGAAAATGATTAAAAAGATGAAAGAGTCTATAAAAACTTTAAGAAAATTTGGAGAGCTTGCTAAAAATGAAATGTTCTTTAAGAGAGCAAAAAGCATAGAAAAAAATTAGCAAAAATAGAGCAACTTCCACAAGTTGATTTAGAGAAAAAAACATTACTTAATTTTAAATTAAATATTGATTCAAGATCTGGAAAAGATGTTGTTATAATAAATAATTTGAATAAAAATTTTGAAAGCAAAAATATATTTGAAAATGCAAATTTGCAAATACACTATGGTGAAAAAATTGCGCTAATAGGAAAAAATGGAACAGGAAAAAGTACATTATTAAAAATCATTATGAATGAAGATTGTGAATATACTGGTGAAATAAAAATAGGTCAGTCAGTAAATATTGGATATATCCCACAAGAAATAAAATTTGAAGATGATAATCAAACAATATTAAATTTTTTTGAACAATTTGATAATCAAAATGAAACTGAAATAAGAACAAGTTTAGCAAAATATATGTTTAGAGGAAATGATGTGTTCAAGAAGGTAAGTAGTTTATCTGGAGGAGAAAAGGTTAGATTGATACTTGCAAAATTGCTAAAACAAAACATTAATTTTTTAATATTGGATGAACCAACAAATCATATTGATATTGAAACAAGAGAATTGTTAGAAGAAGCAATAAAGGAATATTCAGGAACAGTACTATTTGTTTCGCATGACAGATATTTTATAAATAATTTGGCGGAAAGAATTGTGGAAGTAAAAGAAAAAAGATTTTTTTCTTATGTTGGAAATTATGATGAATATTTGAGAAAGTTTGAATAAAGCAATAAATTTGGGGGCATGAAAAATATTTTAGCGAAAATTGAAAGTTCCTTAGATTTGAAAGGAGAAAATACATATGGATAAAAATGAATTAATTAAATTAGTAGAAAGCTTAAATTTTCCACAAGAAGAATATTATATTTTGTCTAGTGGTTGTTTACTATTTTATGGTTTACGAGAAAAAGCTAATGATTTAGATTTGTGTATATCAGAAAAATTGTTTAATGATATAAAAGAAAAATATAATCTAGTTGAGGAAAAGAAAAATGAGTGTGGATTTTATAAATTAAATGATTTAGTTGAAGTTGTAGTTGATTCACCAGCAGAATTTGAGAATCAATATGATTTTAAAGATGGTTACCAACTTCAAAAATTAGAGATAATATTAAGAGATAAAAAGAAAAGAAATCTACCAAAGGATAAGCGTGATATTGAGAAAATTGAGAGATATTTAAGTGAGATAGAAAGATAATTTGAAGAATCTGAAGAATGAAAAATTTTTTCAGATTCTTTTTAAAAAGAAAGATTAGTAAAAGGAAAAAAGACATATGTTTTTCTAGATGAAATTCAAAATGTAAATGAATTTGAAAAAACAGTAGACAGTTTATTTATAAATAAAAATATAGATTTATATATAACAGGTTCAAATGCATATCTATTATCTTCAGAATTAGCAACATTACTTACAGGAAGGTATATAGAAATAAAAATGTTACCATTATCATTTAAAGAGTATTTATCATGTTTTGAAGATAAAACAGATTTATCAAGAAAATTTAGAGATTATCTAAGATATAGTTCATTTCCTCAAGCAGCCTAATTATATAAAATAAACCCAGAAAATATAAATTTATTTTTGGATGGAATATATAATACTATTTTATTTAAAGATGTAATGCAAAGAAAAGGAATAACAGATAAAAATGTGTTAGAAAGAGTTACAAAATATTTGTATGACAACATTGGAAATAGAACGAGTATGAAAAGCATAAGTGATAATATTGAAGGAATAGAAAAAAATTCATCATATAATACAATTTCAAACTATGTAGATGTATTAATAGATAGCTATTTAATATTTAAAGCCAGCAGATATGATATTAAAGGAAAAGAGTTTTTAAAAACTCAAGAAAAATATTATGCAATAGATATAGGATTAAGATATTATATGTTAGGACAAGGCTCTGGTCGAGATATGGGACATATATTAGAAAATGTCGTGTATCTTGAATTGTTGAGACGAGGATATGAAGTATATATAGGAAAATATGATGATTAAGAAGTTAATTTTGTGGCAAGAAAGCCAGAAAATATTATCAAGTAGCACTAACTACTAGAGGCGAAAATGAAGGAGATAATAAAATATTAGATAGAGAATTAACTCCATTGAAGAAGATAAATGATAATTATCCTAAATACATTTTGACATTAGATGATGATTTAGATGCTGATTTTGATGGAATAAAAAAGATAAATGTATTAGATTGGTTACTCGAAGAAAAATAGTTGAAAATACAATTTAAAGTTAATTACAAAAAAGCAAAATATTAATGTATGGGATTACAGAAATATTTTGCTTTTTTGATAATAAAGGATAATTTTCGGTGTAGTGTTACATTGTGCAGTTGGTAAGAATATAAAAGAGTTTTATGTGGATAAACAAGAAACAACAAGAGCTTATTATATAATGCTTAAGGTTATTCATTAATCAGTTCTTAAATTGTAAAAATTAATATAATTTGATATAATACAATCATCAAAGAAGGGAGGGAAAATATGAAGTATATAAACAAAGGGAAAAGGGATATTTTAATATTTCCTCAATTCACAAATATAGAAAAAATTGAAAATATTAGAAAACAGTATGATGAATTGTATAAAATATTGCCACCACATATAACTTTAGCATTTCCGTTTGAAGGCTCTATGTCTAATGATGAGCTAAAAGACAGATTAATGCAAGTTTTAAAATCCGTGAAACCATTTGAAATCGTGATGTCAGGTGTGTCATTACATAAAGATGAAAATATTAAGACTAACTATATATTTTTAAATGTCGTGTCAGGCGGGAAAGAAATAAAGATACCGCATAATGAAATATATGAAAAAGTATTAAATCAAAAAATGAGTTTTGAATATATACCTCATATAACCCTTGGAACTACGGAAAATGAGCAAATTGAATTTGAACTGAATAATAAGTTTAAAACCATAGTTACCAAAGTTTTTGTGGAAGAAATTGGAGAAAATGAGGAATCAAATGTGTTATTTGAGGTAGATTTATAAAAGATGATTAGGAGAAAGATATGGAAATAAGATTAGATTATTCAATTAGTACAGATGAATTTATTGAAATGGTAAAATCTGTTGGATGGAAAGAATATACAAAAGAGCAAGTTGAAAAGGCGTTAAGAAATACTATGTATATGGTAAAAGCAACTGTAGATGGTAAGTTAGCTGGTATGGGAAGAGTTGTTGGAGATTATAGCATTGTTTGTATGTTGTCTGATATATGTGTAAAACCAGAGTTTCATGGAATTGGAGTAGGTTTAAAAATAACTACTGAACTTAAAAGATTAATAGAAAATGGAGTTAAAGCCGGAGAAAAGATGCAAATTGAGCTAACACCAACAGCTGGAAATGAAGGCTTTTATGAAAATGCAGGATTTAAATATAAGCCAGAAAAAATTACTGGAATGTATTTATGGATTAAAAAATAAAAAGATATCATATATGTAGTAAAATATAGTACTAATATTTATTTAATAGGAGTGATTTTATATGGAAAAAAGAGATTTATATGATAAGAATAGAAATTTAACAGGAAAAACAATATATAAAGGTGAGTCGGTACCTGAAGGCTCATATATAATAGTGGTACTTATTTACATACAAAACTCTAAAGGAGAGTTTTTATTACAAAAAAGAAGTGCAAGAAAAAATGGATTATGGGCAACTACAGGTGGACATCCAAAATCTGGAGAAGATAGTATTCAGGGAATATTAACAGAAGTAAAAGAAGAGATTGGAGTGAATTTAAATCCAGAAAAATTGGTAAAATACTATGGTGGAAGGTCTGAAAAAGAAAGGGTTTTTTGGGATGATTATTATATAAAAATGGATGTTGATAATATTGAAAAACTAAAATTACAAGAGGAAGAAGTTGAAAAAGTTGGATGGTTTTCAATTGATGAAATAAAGAAAATGAATGATGAAGGAGAATTTTTTAGAAATCATTATGAAGAATTTGAAGTTTTGATGGATTGGTTGAAGAAAAGTGAGTAGGTGAAATTATATAAGAAAAACAGAGCAGATAAACTAAAATATTGGCATATATTTTATATAATCGCGAAAAATAATTATAAATAAAAAAGGAGCAAATATGACAGAAAAGATTACAGAGCAATTAAATATTTTACTTCAAGTAAATTTGGAAAAGAATACTCTGATGAAGAATTCTAGAAGAAAGTATATTATATTCTATTGTTGACTGACAAATGTACATGCTAATAAATTAAAATTAGTTAAAAATTTTAAAATTTGTATGGAGTGGTTCTCATTTAAAATTAAAATTAAAAATATATAATAAAGTTAACAAAAATATTAGGGGGGATGTTATGCGAGAATTATTAAAAATAGTAAATAAAAGAATGTATTTATTATTATTCATATTAGGAATTATATTTTCAGTGGCACAATCTGGGCAATCTGTATTTTTAGCAGTATTTGCAACTAGTCCATTAAATGAGAAAAAAATACTGTATTTATTATTAAGTATTGCCGCAACAGATTTAATAATGTGGGGAGTAAATTGGTGTATTTCATATTTTACGATGTTTAGTGACATAAAGACAAGGTCAAGCATATTGGAATATTATTTTTCTAAAATAGAAAAAATGAGTTCAAAAAAATTGTCAGATGTACATACTGGATATATGCAAAATTTAATATTTGATGTTTCAAATGGATTTTTAGATATTATGTGGTTTATAATAAATTCTATAATTAGTTTTATTATAGGAATTATAACATTTTTAATAATGGCATGTAGACAATCTGTTTGGACAGGCATCATATCATTGTTTTTAATTTTAATAGCAATTATTTGCAAATATAAAATGATAAAAAATAGACAAAAATATGAAAAGGAAACAAGAGCTAAAAAGTCTGAAGCAATGTCTACTTTTATAGATTTTGTACAAAATATCATAACTGTAAAAAAATTAAATATTAGAAAATATTGCATAGATAGTTTATCAAAAAAGAACGATGAATATATTTCTATTGGTAAAAAAAGCGAAAGGAAAAAAGCTGACACAAATTTAGTATTTCATTTATTAATGAGTTCTGTTTATATTGTTGTTTTGGTAAGCTCTTTAATTATGACAAAAAATGGTGGAGATGCACTTCCATATTTATTATTTTACTTTAGTTTACTAGGTAATTTGGATGGAGATATAAATTCAATTGTTTATATGATAGATTCATTAGTAACCTTTAATACTGCTAAAAAGCAACTTGATGAAAAAATTGGCAAATTAAATGAATTAAATGTAGTAAAAGATTTTAATGAAATAGAGCTAAAAAAATGTAGATTTAAATATAATAAAAATTCTGTACCAATAACAATTCCTAATTTTAAAATAAAAAAAGGTGAAAAAATAAGTATAACAGGAGAATCTGGACAAGGAAAAACAACAGCAATGAACATTTTATCTGGATTATATGATTTGACAGAAGGAGTGTTATTAATTGATGGGAAAGAGGTAAAAAATACTCGTTTAGATTTAGTATTTGTTTCACAAGAGGTTGATTTATTTGATACGACTATAAGAGAAAATTTATGTTTAGGTAAAGATATAAAAGAAAGTAAAATATTAGAATTGTTTGAAGATGCAGGTTTAACAGAATGGTTTTTAAATTTAGAAAATGGATTAGAAACAGTAGTAGGAGAAAAAGGAGTTAAACTTTCTGCTGGCCAAAAGCAAAGGTTAAATTTAATAAGAGGTATTTTAATTGACAAGGATTTGTATTTTTTTGACGAACCAACATCTAATTTGGATAGTGTTTCAGAAGAAAAAATTACAAATATGATTGAAAAGTATTTAAGTGATAAAACCTATGTAATTGTGACACATAGACCTAGATTAACAGGTTTGTGTAATAAACACTATAGATTTGAAAATCATATAATGAGTGAAGCTTTGTATAATGCAAAAAAATGATTTAAGCAACTACGGACAAGTAGAAGCTAATTAACCTCCTGATGACCGCGGACAAGCGGTTATCAAACAAGAAAGACTGAGCAGAAATTGCGAGGTCTTTTTTGTTTTTGAAATGAAAAATTTGTGAGCGGAGTAAAAATTTAGATTTTGAATTTTTACTCCGCTTTTTTAATTGTAAAGATTTGACCATTTTGATATAATACAATCATCAAAGAAAAAAATCATAAATAATGATGGATATTAAATAAAATTCTCAGGGAGAGCAATATGAAAAGTATAGAAAAATATTATGATGTAACCGAAGCGGATATACCTAGAACATTTGTTAAATATTTTATTGAAAAGATAAAATGCAACCCAACAAATGCAATTGATTTAGGATGTGGAGCTGGAAATGATACAGTATATTTGATAAAAAATGGATGGAATGTTTTGGCAATTGATAGAGAAAATGTTGAATCAAGAATAACAAAAAGATTGACAACAAATGAACTACAACATTTTAAGTTTGAACAACAAAACTTTGAAAAAATAAAGTTGAAAAAATCAAAATTAATTGTAGCAAATTACTCTTTATCATTTTGCAATAAAGAAAAATTTGAAGATTTATGGAACGAAATTAAAATGAACTTGGAAAAAGATGGATACTTTGTTGGAAATTTTTTCGGAGTTAATGATACTTGGAATAAAACTAGACCACAAATGACATTCTTTTCAAAAAATCAAGTATGTGAAATGTTTAAGAATTTTGATATTTTAAATTTTAAAGAAGTTGAAGTTGACAAGAAAACAGGATTAGGTGAACTAAAACATTGGCATATATTTCATGTAATCGCGAAAAATAATTAATAATTAAGAGGAGACCAACTATGAAAATGGCATTAAAGTGTTTTTTAATTGGAATAGTTATAGTTATCATATTTATTTTTGAAATAAATTTTTATGTTAAACAGTCTACTAAAAATAGAATTATAAAAAATCAAGAGCATAAAGATTTATCTGATGTAGATTGCATAATTATCTTAGGCGCTGGAGTATGGGGAGATAAACCAAGTCCAATGTTAGAGGATAGATTATTAGAAGGTATTAATCTATACAAAAATAATGTGTCTAGTAAAATTATAATGAGTGGTGATCATGGAAGAGAAGATTATGATGAGGTAAATCTTATGAAGAATTATGCTATTGAAAAAGGGATACCATCAGAAGATATTTTTATGGATCATGCTGGATTTTCTACTTATGAAACTATGTATAGAGCAAAAGAGATTTTTAAGGCTAAAAAGGTAGTAATTGTAACACAAAATTATCATATGTATAGAGCTTTGTATGATGCAAAAAAGTTGGGATTAGATGCATATGGAGTATGTTCTGATCCAAGACAATATGTTGGTGCAACATATAGAGAAATAAGAGAAATATTGGCAAGAGATAAGGATTTTGTTAAATGTATATTTAAGCCAAAGCCTACTTATTTAGGAGATGAAGTTCCTGTGAGTGGAAATGGTGATATAACAAATGATAAGAAAAGAGATGTTTAGCAGGATTGTATAGTTAAATTTTTGACAATACAATTCTAAAGCAAAGGAGTGGAAATATGAAGGTATTAACAATAAAGCAACCATGGGCTAGTTTGATAATGCTTGGTTATAAAAGATTTGAATTTAGAAGTTGGAAAACAAATTATAGAGGAGAGCTCCTTATTCATGCTGGACAAGGAATTGATAAAGAGGCGATGAAAAGATTACAAAAATATATCCCCAAAGATATGCCGAAAGGTAAAATATTGGGAAAAGCTAAGTTGGTTGATTGCGTGAAAATGTCTCCGGAGTTTAAATCGAAGCTTTTGAAGGAAAATAAGGATATATATACAGATAGTACTTTTAAGGAGAACTATGGCTGGCAAATGGAAGATATTGAGGTTTTCGATGAACCTATTGAGGCAAAAGGACATTTGAGTTTGTGGGAGTTTGAAATATAGTAAAATAGACAAGATTTTTTATGAAATCTTGTCTTAAATTTTTTTTTGATGTAATATTAAAAGTGTATTATTCTGCTTAAGAGATAAATGCATATAATAAATTATAAAAAGGAGATGGAGTTATGAGATATGAAATTATTGGAAAAACTGTGCCAGCTGTGGAATTTACTTTAAACAGAGGAGAATCTATTTATTCACAAAGAGGTGGAATGACTTGGCAAACAGATGGAATTAATATGAAAACAAATGCTAGAGGGGGAGTAATGAAAAGTCTTGGCAGAATGTTTACTGGAGAATCTATTTTTATGAATACATATACTGCAAATGTTGATGGAGCAAAAGTGGCTTTTGCAACTACTGTACCAGGTGATATTGTATCAGTTAATGTAGGAGAAAATAATGGGTTTACAGTACAAAAAAGTTCATTTTTATGTGCTGAGCCAGGTGTAGATATGAGTATTGCATTTACAAAGAAATTTTCTGCAGGTTTATTTGGTGGAGAAGGATTCGTTTTACAAAAAGCAAAAGGAAATGGAATGTTGTTTTTGGAAGTAGATGGCGATCCAGTAGAAAGAATTTTGGCACCAGGTGAAGTGTTAAAGGTGGATACTGGAAATGTTGTTGGTTTCGAAAGCACAGTTTCATATGAGATTGAAACTGTAAAGGGATTAGGAAATATATTTTTAGGTGGAGAAGGATTGTTTTTAACAAAGTTGGTTGGTCCTGGAAGAGTTATTATTCAATCACAAAATTTTGGAGATTTTGCAGGAAAAATATTGGGAATGATGCCTAAAAATAACAGATAAAATTGTAAGAATAAAGTGTATTTTTTACACTTTATTTTTTTTACAACTGCTATTTGGCTTAGTGTAATACTTACGGATAAGCAATGAAATTTTAGAAAAAAATGATATAGGAGCAATTAGAAAAATTTGAAAAATATATTTGAAGACATATCATATATAGAAGAATTTTTTCAATTTACTTGCGGAGAATGAGTGTGAATTGGTATACTTAAGTTAATTATTTTTAATAATAAAATTGAGGCTGAATTATAAAAATAAATGAAAGAATTTTAATACATATGAGGAGGTAAAAAAGCAAATAAAATAGAAAACAAAATATTACTGAGAATGCTGTTGTTGAGTGTGATGGAGAAGTTGTTATTAGAGGTAGTTAGAAAGTTTAATGGTACTGCATTTTTTTGTAGAAAATTTGAAGTATTGAATATTTTTAATAAGAGATGGGGGATTTTTTTGATAAAGGATATAGTAAAAGATGTAATGTTTTTGTCACAGAAGGCTGAAATGGCAACAGAGGATGATAAGTTTATTGCTAGAGATTTGTTAGATACATTGAAGGCAAATAAAGATAGATGTGTTGGATTGGCTGCTAATATGATTGGATACAATAAGGCGATTATTTGTGTGTCTGGTGGTTTATTTGATTTTGTGATGATTAATCCGGTTATTACGGGGAGAAGCGGAAAATATGAAACTGAGGAAGGTTGTTTGTCTTTGATTGGTGAGAGAAAATGTGTGAGATATAACGAGATTGAAGTGGATTATTTGGATGTGAATTTTGAGAGGAAACATGGAAAGTATAGCGGATTTGTGGCTGAGATTATTCAGCATGAGGTTGATCATACTAAGGGGGTTGTTATTTAGAAAATTGTTTTTGCAAGTAAAGCTGGAATTAAAAAATATTTAATGAATTAATCTTCAAGATTCAAATGAAAAATATGTAATAAATATATGGACAGACATTAAAAATATATAGTCATTCTGCGAAATTTTAGGTTGAAGAAGAATTTATTATTTCGATATACTCAATATATGTTTTTTTATGATTTAAAGCTAATATAAATAGTAGGCAAAATATACATAAAATTTTGTCTACTAAATTTTTGAATGATATTGAAAAAATATAAATCATAATATATGGATTAGAAAAGAATAAGAAAATTGGTTGTCACATATTACTTGGTAAAATTATAGTATTATTTGTTGAGAAAAGAATTTTTTTGTGATATAAAATAAACAGGATAATTAGATGTAACGGAGGAAAATTATGGAAAACAAAAATATAAGAGAAAGAGAAGAATTACACAAAGCAATATGGTCAATAGCAGATGATTTAAGAGGATCAGTTGATGGTTGGGATTTTAAACAATACATATTGGGAATAATGTTTTATAGGTACATATCAGAAAATATGACAAATTATATAAATCAAGGAGAAATAAAAGCAGGAGATGTTAACTTTGACTATGCAAAATTAACAGATAAAGAAGCAGAAACAATTAGAAAAGAAATGGTAAATGAAAAAGGTTTCTTTATATTACCATCAGAATTATTTGATAATGTATGTAAAAAAGCTAAAGATGATGAAAATTTAAATGAAACATTAGAAAGAATCTTTAATAATATTGAAAACTCAGCAAAGGGAGCAGAAAGTGAAGAAGACTTTGCAGGCTTATTTGATGATATTGATGTTAATAGTAATAAATTAGGAGCAACTGTTGCAAAAAGAAATGATAAATTAGTAAAAATATTAGATGGTATTGCTAATATTCCACTTGGAAATTATAAAGATAATTCAATAGATGCTTTTGGAGATGCTTATGAATTTTTGATGTCAATGTATGCATCTAATGCTGGAAAATCAGGAGGAGAATTTTATACACCTCAAGAGGTAAGCGAATTATTAACAAGATTGGCGATTGTTGGAAAAACATCAGTTAATAAAGTATATGATCCAGCTTGTGGATCTGGTTCTTTACTATTAAAATCAGCAAAAATATTAGGAAAAGATAATGTAAGAAACGGATTTTATGGACAAGAAATAAATTTAACTACATACAACCTTTGCAGAATAAATATGTTTTTACATGATATAGATTATGATAAATTTGATATAGCATGTGAAGATACATTAGTTTCACCACAACATTGGGATGATGAGCCATTTGAAGTTATTGTTTCAAATCCACCATATTCTATAAAATGGGCTGGAGATGATAACGCAGTACTTATAAATGATCCTCGTTATTCACCAGCAGGAGTATTAGCACCAAAATCAAAAGCAGATTTTGCATTTATAATGCATTCACTTGCATGGCTTGCAACAAATGGAACAGCATCAATAGTTTGCTTCCCTGGTATTTTATATAGAGGTGGAGCAGAACAAAAAATAAGAAAATATTTAATTGATAATAACTTTGTAGATTGCATTATACAATTACCAGACAATCTGTTCTTTGGAACATCAATAGCAACATGTATAATGGTTTTAAAGAAAAGTAAAAAAGATAATAGTACATTATTTATAGATGCAACAAATGAGTGCGTTAAGGTAACAAATAATAATAAACTAACTGAGGATAATATAAATAATATTATAGAGATATTTAAAAATAGAGTAGATAAGGAACATATTGCAAAAATAGTATTGAATGAAGAAATTGCCAAAAATGATTATAATTTATCAGTTGCAACTTATGTAGAAAAAGAAGATACAAGAGAAAAAATTGATATTGTTGAATTAAATAAAGAAATAGATGAAATTGTTGAGAGAGAAAATAAACTTCGTATTGAAATAGCTAAAATAATTGCAGAGATAGAGGTGTAAAATGGGAAAAATTGATGATTTGATAAAAAATAAATGTCCTAATGGCGTAAAATTTTTAGATTTGGAGAAATGCTGTAATATATTAGATAATAAAAGGAAGCCTGTTACAAAGTCTGCAAGAAAAGCAGGAGAATATCCATATTACGGAGCTAATGGAATTCAAGATTATGTGGCTGACTACATATTTGACGGAAAATATGTATTAGTTGGAGAAGATGGTTCTGTGATAAATGAAAATGGAAATCCGATAGTAACATGGGCTGAAGGAAAGATATGGGTAAATAATCATGCACATATTATTGAAGAAATAGAAGGAGTTTCTTTAAGATATTTATATCATTATATTCAAACAATTAATGTAACAAGTTTAATACATGGAAATATACCAAAATTAAATCAAGGTGATTTTAGAAAGTTTCAAATTGCTGTACCTCCGTGGGAGGTACAAGATGAAATTGTCCATGTTTTGGACGATTTCATGTTACTTTCAGCAGAGCTTTCAGCAGAGCTGAAAGCAAGACAAAAACAATATGAATATTATAGAGATAAACTATTAAATTTTGAAAACGATGAAACCCTTGGCGCTGTACACACACGGATACTTATTAAACAATATAAAATGGTTAGAGTTAAAAAAATTATTTGATACAAAAAATGGTTATACACCATCTAAAAGCAATAAAGAGTATTGGAAAAATGGAACTATATCATGGTATAGAATGGAAGACATTAGAGAAAATGGAAGAATTTTATCAGATTCCATACAACATGTAAATGCAAAAGGAATAAAAGGAAAATTATTTCCTAAAAATTCTATAATTATATCAACATCAGCAACAATAGGAGAACATGCTCTAATAACAGAAGATTTTTTGTGCAATCAAAGATTTACGTGTTTAATGATAAAAGATAAATATAAAGATAAATATGATGTTAAATTTTTGTTTTATTATTGTTATTTACTATGTAAGTGGTGCTTAAATAATTTGAATAAAGGAAATTTTGCATCAGTAGACATGAAGATGTTTGAAAAGTTTAAATTTCCAATAATAGAACTCAAAGAACAGAAGAAAATTGTTTATTTTTTAGAAAATCTAGATAAATTGTGCAATGATATGTCAGAGGGACTACCTGCTGAAATAGAAGCAAGACAAAAGCAATACGAGTATTATAGAGATAAATTGCTTTCCTTTAAAGAACTAAAATAAAGTCAGGAGAAGTAAATGGAAGAGTATAATGAAATTGAAGATGTAGCATATGAAATTGAAAGTAAATTACTTGGTACAAATAATAAGAAAGCAATAACCCTGTTATATGCATTTAATTCAACAGGAAAAACGAGAATATCAAATATAATAAAAGATGAAGAATATAAGAAAAATATATGCTTCAATTCATTTATTACTGATTTATTTGTTTGGAACAATGAAGAAGTAACGCTAAATATACAAAAAAATTCATGGGTTGTCAATTTTATTAGAGATCAAGGATGTGAAAACGAAATTATAAATAATTTTCAAAGGTTAGTGATGTCAAAATTAGAACCTTATTTTGATTTAAAAGAAGGAATAATAACATTTAATATTCCAACTGGAGATGAAAAAAGTATAAATAACATAAAAATTTCTAAAAGTGAAGAAAGCTTATTTATTTGGAGTGTTTTTTGCACGATTATATCAATTGCAATAGATGAGCTTAATACAGATAAAGAAAAGAGAAGCACAAATATTTTCGATGAACTACAGTACATAACTATTGATGATCCAATTTCTTCAGTAGATGATTCCAGAGCAATAACAATGGCGATGCAACTGATTGATTTAATTGATAATAGTAAGAGTAATCTTAAGTTTATAATTACAACACATTATGCATTGCTATTTAATGTATTATATAATAATTATAATAAATTTAAAGATAAGAAATTTAAACTATTCAAATATATTTTAAGAAAAGAAGAAAATATATATTATTTGGAAGAGCAAAAAGGTGATACGCCATTTAGCTATCATCTAACGATTAAGAAAATTATCGAAAATGCTATTAATCATAATGATTTAAAAAAATATCATTTTAATTTATTTAGAAGCTTACTTGAAAAAACAAGTAATTTTCTGGGATACAAATATTGGACTGATTGTATTAATAGTGCTGAAAAAGACGAATTTATAAGAATTATAAATTTATACAGTCATAGTAGATTGTCAGAAATAGAATACAATGAATTAACAAAAGAAGATAAAATGTTATTTATTGAAACTTTTAATAATTTTAAAAAAGATTTTAAATGGAAGGATTAATTAGATGAATAAATATAATGTAGTAATGGAAATGAACGATTCCACAGTAGTAACAGAATATGAACCAGTAAAAAGAAAATCAGACAGCTATCAAAGTGAGCAAGCATTAGAAAACGAATTTATAAGAATGCTTACAGAACAAGGATATGACTATTTAAAAATTCATGATTCAGAATCTTTAATAAAAAATCTTCGTACACAACTTGAAATAGTAAATGATTATAGATTTACAGATAGCGAATGGGATAGATTTTTCAATGATTCTATTGCAAATAACAATGATGGAATAGTTGAAAAGACTAGAAAAATACAAGAAGATAATATCCAAGTTTTAAAAAAAGATGATGGAACAAGTAAAAACATAACTTTAATAGATAAAAAATGTATTCATAATAATAGATTACAAGTCATTAATCAGTATGTGGAAAATAGTGGAAACTATGACAATAGATATGATGTTACAATATTAGTAAATGGACTACCATTGGTACATATTGAATTAAAAAGAAGAGGAGTAGCACTAAAAGAAGCATTTAATCAAATAAATAGATATCAAAGAGATAGTTTTTGGGCGGGAAGTGGATTATATGAGTATATTCAAATATTTGTAATTTCAAATGGTACAAGTACAAAATATTATTCAAATACAACAAGAGAAAGTCATATAAAAGAACAAACATCAACTAGAAATAAAAGTAAAAAAACAAGCAATAGTTTTGAATTTACTTCATATTGGGCTGATAGCAATAATAAAGTAATATCTGATTTAGTGGATTTTACAAGAACATTTTTTGCAAAACATACAATTTTAAATATATTAACAAAATATTGTGTATTTACATCAGAAGACTTACTGCTTGTAATGAGACCATATCAAATTGTTGCAACAGAGAGAATATTAAATAGAATTCAAGTAGCAACAAATTATAAGAAGATGGGAACAATTGAAGCAGGAGGGTATATTTGGCATACTACTGGATCTGGAAAAACATTAACATCATTTAAAGCTGCACAATTAGCAAGTAAATTAGAATATATTGATAAAGTATTATTTGTTGTAGATAGAAAAGATTTGGACTATCAAACAATGAAAGAATATGATAGATTCAAAAAAGGAGCAGCAAACGGAAACAGAAGTACAAAAGTACTTCAAAAGCAATTAGAAGATACAACATCAAAAATAATAGTAACAACAATTCAAAAATTAAGTGAATTTGTAAAAAGAAACAAAAATCATCCAGTATATCAAAAACATCTGGTATTGATATTTGATGAATGCCATCGTTCACAATTTGGAGATATGCACAAAATGATAGTACAAAACTTCAAAAATTATCATTTATTTGGATTTACTGGAACACCAATAACAGCAAAAAATGTTGTAAATACAAGAAATCCTCTTTATTGCACAACTAAGCAAGTTTTTGGAGATGAGTTACATACATATACAATAGTAGATGCTATAAATGATGGAAATGTATTGCCATTTAGAATTGATTATATAAATACAATAAAAGCCAAAGAAGGAATGACAGATAAAGAAGTAGAGGCAATAAATACAGAAGAAGCACTATCATCACCAGAGAGAGTATCAAATGTAGTTTCATACATAATAGAACACTTTGATCAGAAAACAAAAAGAAATTCATTTTATGATTTAAAAGGACAAAGAGTAAATGGATTCAACTCGATGTTTGCAGTAGCTTCAATACCAATGGCAAAAAAATATTATTTAGAATTTAAGAAGCAATTAGAAGAAAAACAAAAGGACTTAACAATTGCTACAATTTATTCGTATGCACAAAATGAAGAAGATACTTCAGATGGAATATTAGATGACGAAGGATTTGAAACGAATTTATTAGATAAAAGTTCAAGAGAATTTTTAGACTTTGCAATAGATGAGTATAATAAAAAATTCAAGACAAATTTCTCATCAGAAGGAAACGGATTCCAGGACTACTACAAAGATTTATCAGATAAAGTAAAACATAGAGAAATTGATTTATTAATAGTAGTAAATATGTTCTTAACAGGATTTGATGCAACTACATTAAACACGTTATGGGTAGATAAAAATTTAAAACAACATGGACTAATACAAGCTTATTCAAGAACAAATCGTATATTAAATTCAGTAAAAACTTATGGAAACATTGTATGCTTTAGGAACTTACAAGATGCAACAAATTATGCAATAGCGTTATTCGGAGATAAAAATGAAACAGGAATTGTATTACTAAAATCTTATGAAGATTACTATTATGGATATGAAGACGATAATGGCAAAAAGCAAATAGGATATGAAGAAAGAATAGCAATGTTATTACAAAAATATCCACTAGGAGTACAAATTGTTGGAGAAAAAGCTGAAAAAGACTTTATAGCGTCAATAGGAAATATATTAAGATTAAGAAATATATTATCATCATTTGATAAATTTGCAGGAAACGAAATATTGTCTGAAAGAGATTTTCAAGACTACACAGGAATGTATGTTGATTTATATCAAAAATATAAACAAAAAAATGACGGAGAAAAAGAAAGTATAAAAGATGATATAGTGTTTGAAATGGAACTTGTAAAACAAGTAGAAGTAAACATAGACTACATTTTAATGCTAGTTGCAAAATATCATCAATCTAATTGTGAAGATAAAGAAATACTTGGAACTATTGATAAAGCTATAAAATCAAGTTTAGCACTTCGTTCAAAGAAAGAATTAATAGATGGATTTATTTCAAAAATAAATGCAGATACAAATGTTATGGATGATTGGGGTAAATTTGTAAAAGAACAAAAAGAAATAGACTTAAAGAAAATAATTAATGATGAAAATTTGAATGAAAAAGAAACTAGAAAGTTTTTAGATAATGCTTTTAGAGATGGACAAGTTAAAACAAATGGAACAGATATAGAAAAGATATTGCCACCTATGAGAAGATTTGGTGGAGGTAATAGGGCAGAGAAAAAAGAAAATATTATAGTTAAAGTTAAGAAGTTTTTTGAAAAATATTTTGGAATTGGAACTGCTGATAAAAATGATGGTGGATTTGAGTATAGGGTTACTGATGAGGAAGAAAGCTATAATTTAAGCAGAGTGGCAGAAGATGGAGAAAAGTATAGATTGAATGAATAAAGGAAGAAATATGAACGAAAAGAGTCACAGAACAATTTATTGTAGACAAAATCATAGAATTTATGCTAAATAAAGAAAATGGTAATTGGCATGAAGAAAAAGTAAAAAAGAGTGAATTACACCAACATGGTGTTGATATAAAATTAGTTGGTGGTAAAAGAAATAGTGAATATTTTTATATCGAATGTAAAGGTAAATCCTATGCAAAATCTGCTAAGTCAATCAATAGAGAAGGATGGTTGAATGCTTTAGGGCAAATAATAACAAGAATGGATGTAAAAAGATATTCTATTTCCAAAACAGATGGAAAAATATCAGGAATAAATCATGCATATAAATATGGATTAGGACTATATTGGGAATCAGCACAAGTTGCATTAAGAAGAATACCAAAAGAAATAGCAGAAGTTTTGTGTTTACATATATTTTCAGTAAATGATAAGGGGGAAGTTAAGTATTTTACTCCAAGTAGATTTGGAAAAGACTACTCTAATGAAGAAGTCTAAGAGAAAGTAAATTTATGATATACATTGCAGGTAATAAGCATAGTGATTTTTCAAGATTTCAAAAAAATGAAAAAAGTTCCTAAAATTAACGAGTTTTTTCAAAATTTTGAAAAAACTTTACTACGTAACAAAACATTAGCAATAATAAAAATTCAAAATATCAATATAATTTGAGAAAAAATCTCGAAAATATTGATATTTTTTAAAATTTAGCATATAATATATAAAGTAAAGGAGGAATCATAAATGTTAATAAGATTTAGTTTTAAAAATTTCAAATCATTTAAAAATGAAAACTGCCTAGACATGGAAGCAACATCATTAAAAGAACATGAATACAACATTGCAAAAACAGAAAATGGAGACTATCTAAAAATAGCAGCTATTTATGGTGCAAATGCAAGTGGAAAAACCAATGTATTACAAGCATTTAGCTATATGAAGAAGAAAGTTTTAGTAAGTGACGATTCAAGAATAAACAATAACTTAAGTGAAGAAAACATTTTTACATTTATGATAAACAACGAACCAATCAGTCTAGAAGTAGAAATACTAGCTGAAAACAATAAAATATATAAATATGGATTTGAAGTATTAAATAATGCAATTATTTCAGAATGGTTGTATGAAAAAAGAGTTAATAAATTCTACGAAATATTTGATAGAACAAATAACAACATAGAAGTAAAAGACAATAAAAATAAATTGTTAGGTTTGGCAAACGTAGATGAAAAGACTTTATTTTTAAATGTATTTGCCAAAATAGATAAAAATAATGAGGACTTTAATAATGTATATAATTGGTTTATAGATGCAAATTATTTAGATTTAGAAGATCCAAATTTTGAAAATGTATTAAACAATAGAATATCTTTAAAAATAATTGAAGATAAAAAATATAAAGAAGAATTATTAAAGTTTATAAAAACATTTGATGCAACAATTGACTCAATAAATATATCTCCAAATTCACTAGAAGAATTAAAAAATACAAATGGAGTAATAAAAGTTGAATTAGTTCATAATGGAGAAGATGGTAATAAAAAAGCACTACCACTTGTATTAGAATCAAATGGTACTATGAAAATGTTTCATTTATTTGACTTTTTAATGGATACATTAAGAAATGGAAGAGTATTGTTTGTTGATGAATTAGATGCAAAATTACATCCATTATTAACAAGATATATTATTAATTTATTTCACAATAGTGAAAAAAATATAGGAAACGGGCAGTTAATATATTCAACACATGACACAGTAAATTTAAATAAAGAAACTTTTAGAAGAGATGAAATATGGTTTGTTGAAAAAGATAAAAATGGAGTTTCAGAATTGTATTCTTTATCAGATTATATTATAGAAGATGAAAATGGAAATGCTAAAAAAGTTAGAAATGATGCAACATACAATAAAGATTATTTAACTGGAAGATACGGTGCTATTCCAGTATTAGAGGAATTTGATATAATATGAAAGACAAAGAATATTCAAGAAAAAGCAAATTAAAAAGTAAAAGGCTTGCACCAGCCAATTACTTAATTGTATGCGAAGGAAAACAAACAGAACCTAACTATTTTAATGGTTTAAAGAAAAAGATAAATGAAAAATATGGTAACAAAGTTGATGTCTTAATTCCTAGCATTGAAGTAAAAGAAACAGGAAAGAATACAACAGATTTAGTAAATTATACGGATAAATTTGTTAACTATTAAAATAAAAGATATGGACAAGTTTGGGTTGTATTTGATAAAGATGATTATTCAAATGATCAATTTGATAAAGCAATTAGAACTTGTGATTATAATGTTGCTTGGTCTAATCCTAATTTTGAGCTTTGGATATTATCTCATTTAAAAAGAGTAACTAAATATATATCAAAAGATGATATTTTAAAAGAATTGGATAAAGAATTTCAAAAAAATGGACTTGGAGAATATAAGAAAAATGATGAAAAAGTTTTTGAGAAAGTTACAAGTGATGGAAAAATACATATGGCAATAGACAATTGCAAATTAATGGAGAAAATTAATGAAAACGGACAAGCATCACAAAGAAATCCTATGACACAAGTATATAAAGTAGTAGAGGGATTGAAAGAATATTTAGATTAAAATATTACAAAAGAAAAGCAAAATATGAAAGTAATTGAGAGTTACAAAATTATTTTGCTTTTTTGATAATAAAAAAGAACTTTAGAATAGTTTAAGTGGATAAGGAGGTATAATGGTTGTATTAAATATTTATGGAAAGATAAAGCCTATATGTATATCAAAAAAACTAGGATTATATATATCTAATCTTCCTAAAGAAAAAAATAATAATTGGAATGAAATGTTGTATGAAGAAATGATTTTAGCTAAAAAAAGAATTAGTCAAAATTCAAGAAGATACAAATTAAAGCCAGCATTTGAAGTAGAAAAATTTTATTCAGATATATGTTCTTCAGTACAAACAGAAGATGTGAGTAATTACAAGATGATGCACGAAATTGTCGATAATATGATTTGTTTATATTTGGATTATAATTATGATGATATGCCATTAGGAGGCTGGAATACAAATTGTTTTGATGGTAGATTTTGCGAAGATGATTATGCAGAAAAAATAATAAACTTTATAAACAATATAGATGAAACAGGAAATGTACCACATTGTATATACTCATCTAATGATGATTTTCATAATCCTTATAGGTTTTTACATTACAGAGCTAATGCAGATAAATACATTAATTCTTTAAAATCATGGGGTGAAATATTTGATAATTTTCTACTCAATAAAAATGACTATTTACAATTAGATTATTTAATAAATTCTTTTTTTAAAGATAATGATTATAATGAGTATCATTTTTTAAAATTATATTCATTATGTCAACTACTTTTGGAGAAAGAAAGAGAAATCGAATTAGACAAAAAGTTAATTGCTTTTTTAGACAATAAATATCCTGAAAAATTAAAAAATATTATACCTGGAAAGTTACGAAAAATGCGAAATAAGATAGCACATGGAGATTTTATAGCGTTTGAAAACTTAGTTGAAGAATTTGCTAGTGAAATAATGGATGGTAACTTTTCGTTTGATTATTCTGAATACAGTAGAAAGAATTGGGTTATATTGCATATTTGCTGTGAATTAGAGAATGTAGTAAAAAAAATGGTTAATATGTTATTTTTAGATAGAGGTAAATTAGAAAAAATAAAGAAGAATGTTAATTAGGAAAACAAATGGCTGTAAATATAGAAGGAGAAAATAATGGATATTATTGAACAAAAAATTATAAAATTATATGAAGATGGAATTAATTATCAAATAATTAATAATGAAAAAAATAAATATGAATATACCGAAGAAAATACAATAAAAAATCATAATGAGTTTATTTCTTTATTAAAAAAAAGAAAAGGAATATCTATTATAACAGGAAATAATGGAATAGGTAAAACATATTTACTAAAATTAATTAATGATAAGTTTATAGAAGAAAGTAAAAAAACAAAATTAATTGAGTTAAAAAAATATACTTCATTAAATGAGATAGAAAATGAAATTTTAAAACAACATGAAGTTATTATTTTTGACGGATTAGACGAAATTAATATGAATATAATAGATGATGTAGTCA
>OGLT01000638.1_pt1 | contig 24719 bp, 30 predicted proteins | sample 1572911 | NCBI WGS metagenome assembly OGLT01 (sample SAMEA2582014, study PRJEB24529) | metagenome | biome: Human gut stool | place: China | collected 2011 | reverse complement strand
CGCGCCGCGCCCGTCTGCCCATTGGCGTAGACCAGCCCCCGGATGGCGCAGAAGGAGAGCCATATCATCATGCCGCACCAGATCAGGTTGGAGAGAATGTCCCCGAAGGTGCAGTAGAACGCCAGCAGCGGCACGCCGAACGCAGGCGCGAGCCATGCCCTGCGGCAGCGAAAGCTGCGCTCGTCCTGACTGGTGAGCGTGGCCTGCAAAATGCGCAGGAAAATTACGCTGGCCACCCAGCCGAACTCCGACACATAAAAGACCCGCGGTGTGGTATCGAACAGCAGCAGATACAGCGTCCAGTAGAGCGCGCCGAGGGCAAAGCAGCCGTAGAAGCACAGCAGCAGAAAATACGCCTGCCTGCGGCTTTTCCGGTAGGAGATACCCGAAAGCAGCGCACCCACGAACGTGACCAGCAGTTGCAGCAGGTTCTCAATCAGCTCCATGCGCATCCTCGCTTTCCTCGTTCTGCCCGTCCTCCCGGTTCATCTGCCGCAGCCGGAAGCACAGAACGGTCACGCACACGCCGAGTAAAAACGCCAGAAGCCCGATGACGATGTATCCCAAAGCCGCACCGTCGTGAAAGATGCTTGCCGCCGTTTCAAAGCCCACATAATCCCCAGTCCGGATGCTTGCAGCAATGCCGGGCATGGTGAGGGACGCACCGATGAGCAGCACAAGGCACGCCGCCACGGCAGAAACCATGGTAATTGTATTACGACGCAGCCGTTTCTCCCGCTCAATTTTGGCGATGCGCCGCTTTGTCTCCGCAACACGCTCTTCATAGCTCCGCATTAGTGATTCCCTCCAGTTCTAATAGCCTTCGCAGGCTCTTTTTTCCGCGATACACCATGTTGGTGATCTGCTTTACCGTTTTTCCCGTGACCTCCGCTGCCTGTGCGTAACTCATATCCTCAAAATAGGTGAGATACAGCACCTCCCGATAGTCCGGGTTCATTTCGTCCATGCAGAAGTGCAAAACGCGGTTTCGCTCCTCCGTCCGAATGACCTCCTCCGCCAGCAGCCGTCCGTCCGGCTCGCCGGTCAGCGTATCGAGGCTGAACAGGGGCTTCCGTTTGCTCTTATGGCGCAGCGCCATGTGCCGCGCCGCCTTATAGAGATACGCCTTGAAGCCGCCGTCCCGTATCTTCGGCTTTTTGGTGAACAGATAGGCGAAAACGTCCAGCATCAGCTCCTCCGCCTCGTGAACGTCGTGCAGATAGCCGTCGATATACAGGGTCAGGGGGTCGCCGTATTTTTTCATCAGGGCATTGAGCCCTTCGTCGTCGCCGTTCAGATATTGGCGGTACAAGCTCTCGTCGCAGGCCATAGCGTTCACCTCCTTTTTGCGGATGCTTCCCATGCAGAGGGGTATCCGTCAGGTGCTTGTCCTGCCGGAATCGCGGCGCTGCTTCTGAAAGCGCGGGTCGGACGGCTTTTCCGCGTTTTCCGGGATCGCCCATGAACGCCCGAACCGGGACGCGCCGGGGATCCGCCCCTCGGCGCAATACTGATTGACCCGCCGCTCTGACACGCCCCAACGGTAAGACGCCTCCCGAATGGAGATATAGCCCTTGATCCCGTTCATACCGCACCTCCGCATGGATAATACTCAACACGATACATTATATACGAATATCCGAATAAAAGCAAGCCCACACGGACGTTGGGACGCAGAATCTCTCCCACGTCCTCATATCTATCTGGCTTTATCTTCTCTTACCTTTGATACTTCCTTATGTGACGCTTCCTGCTTCACCTCATCCGCACCTCTAGCCTCAAATGCATCTGCATTATACTGATACTCCTGTGGTTCAGCGACCATCGGCGAATTTACAATCTCTGCTTCTACTCGCTCAGCTTCTGCCCTCTCCGGCTCTGTCTGTTTCAGATTCTTCGTATTCTCTATACGCTTTTCCTTATCTATCTGCACATTCATCGCCAGATTATCCAGCTTATCAATCGAAGCGTCCAGATGCAGCTCCATTAACACAAACATCTTTTTCACTACTTTCATAGGTGCAAGTACTGCCTTTGTAATGAAATGTTTCTGCTCTTTCTGTGAATAATCCGCCTCCGGTTTGTCAGCAAAAGTACGAAATGCATTGGCTACTGTCTGACCAGCTTCACGAAATCCTTTTGCAAGAAGCGCTGTCTTTGCTATATCATTATCCGTTGTCTTGATTGCACCTCTTACATTCTCTCGGATATCAAGAAATCTTTTCTTAATTCCTAAGAACTCAGACACCCTGTATAATGCAGATCTTCCCTTTGCCTTTGCTTCATCAACTATGCTCTTAGCAGTAGATTTGACCTGTTCTTTCACTTCAATTACCTGCGATTTTATCTGCTCACATCTGGCATTAAGTCGCTCCTGTGCTTCCGACAATGCCTTTTTAGCATTATTGACAAGTGTATCTTCCTGCATTTCTTTGATCTGGTTCTGCATATTGGTGAGTTCTTCCGTCATGGAATCAATCTTTTTCTCCAGTCCATCCACATAGCTGCATATCTCAAATACATCGTTTGCCTGCTCCTTCATGGCATTTTTCTTTAGTAATTCGAGAAGTTCTCTTATGACCTCCTCATTGGTAAGTGTTTTTCCTGCTTCCATATCCATTCTGTTTCCTCCATTCTGTAAATGGGGCAGCCTTGGCCGCCCCTGTACTCTGATTACTGATTATCGAAAGGGCGTCGCCTCTTTGTCCTTCTCTTTATCGGGATTGCCATGATGTTTCTCGGCACTCTCCCTCGCCTTTTCGTTGCTCTTATCCTTTGCTTTCTCATATTCCGAGATAATCTCATTATAGAGTTTTTCCCTGAAATCCTTTGTGACCGGATAGCAGACATCCTGATAGATTGGCTTGCCCTGCTCGTCCACCTGCTTTGTCTTATAAGAAGGCATTGATACAAAGATTTTCTCTTTGCCCTGCACGATATTGATATTATTTACGATGAAACTGTTTTCAAAATAAATGCGTGCAAGTCCCTTGATGGTACTACCTTCCCTCTCATAAGGTGTCACAGTTACGGAAAACTCCGGCATTTCCTGTGTACGCTCCTGCTTCTGTGTCTCCTCTTTCTCCGGTTCTTTGATTCTTGCATAGGCATCAAGGATATTAGTATAGAGTTCCTCTCGAAACTCTGCTGTGATAGGATTGCACACATCCTTATAGATCACACCGTTGCTTTCATCACGCTCATTGGAGCGGTATCTTGGCATTGATACAAAAAGCTCTCCCTTATCCTTATTCTCAAGGATTGCAATATTGGTAATCTTAAATGAATCACCGAATACCACTGTTGCAAATCCTTTGATATTGCTGCCCTCTTTTGCTCTTACTTCGTTTACTTTAATTGAATACTTCATATGCTATTCCTCGCTTTCTTTTTGTTCTTTGTTTTGCTCCGGTATGATAAGCTCACACCAAAGCTGTTCTATCTGTTCACAAGACAATCTGCCATTAAGCCAGTTGCCAAGTGTAACGACCATTCCGTCCTGCTCGTAATAGAGCCACTCCTGTGTTTCAATGTTCCCCTCATACACGATAGTCACATCAAAATCAGGCATAAATAATCCTTCCTCTGCATCCCATACACAGGCTATTCCCTGTCTGAGTGTCAGATTCAGGCTTTCGACATACACAGACCAGCCGCTTACGACTATCTGAAATTCATCATCAATCTCTGCAATATCATCCTCGATGTCAATTAGCTCTTCCATTTCCGATACTGCCTCTTCTATCTCACCTAACCGGTATCTCTTATTCATCCATAACCGCCTCCTTATAAATGCACCTGACCACAAAACGCATGGTTCCTTTCTGGGAACAGGTAAAAAGAGTTAATTCTTTTTCATCTCCCTGTGTCTTGATGCTGTTATCATACGGATTTACTACCTCTGTCTCTGTTACCTCATAGATATGCTCCTGTCCCTTTTTGTCGGTTATCATCACTTCATCACCTATGGATATCTGACTTAGTGGTGTAAAAAATGTGCCATATCTGCTGCCATTGTGACCGCACAATACACAGTTGCCACTCTCACCGATTCCTGCAGTCTCTTCTATATGACCAATCCCTGCATTAAGCACTTTACTTGTGGTTCCTTCCATTACCGGATACCTGATATCTAACCCCGGTATCTCAATGATGCCGATAACACCGCCTTCTTTAAGAATGGCTTCATCCTCTTTACTAATGGAGGTTTGCTCTTCCTCCACATCTGTTTCTTCATCGTAATCATCCTCCAATGTCTGCTCAAATTCACTTATGAGCTGTTCTGTCTGTTTTTCTCCTGTTGCCCGCCAGAAAAAAGGGACTGCCATAATGGCAATCCCTGCTGTAATCAGTAGTCCTGCGACCACTTTTCTTATGCTCATATTATTCACTCTCCTATCGTGTTCTGCCCTCTCTGTCGGCTGGATAAGCACCTTTATCCTCTGCTACAATTGCTGCAGATTTCATCCTGTCATCTGCTTCTCTTTCTTCCTCCGGTCCGCTCAGGTCTGCATCCACAGCCTTTGCGTTCTCAAGGTCAAGCTGGGCATGCAGTTCACACTGCCTTGACAGCTTTTCTTCCAGTTCCTTGCTGTATGCAAATGGCTTGTCATACTCTGCCTTTGATGCTTCAAGGTCATTCTGGTACTGCTCAATCTTCTTTTCTAAGAAATCAATGTTCTCATGGAGTCCATTGAACAGGTTTTCCAGCTTTACCATACTGCCGACCGGACTTGTGGAAAGCTCTGCCTTGTACTCAGTCTTTCCACGAAGCACCATATAATTGATGCCAAGGAAGTTCTTTTCCACAAGCAGCTCAAATCCGTGGAATTTACCGATTGCAGTTGTCTCTCCGGTCTTGCATTTGCTGATTGCTTCAAGCATCATCGTTCCGCCATCCACACGCTCTGTGTAAGTTACTTTGCCTATGGTAATGGCAAATTCCGGATTATCAATCAGCTCTTTATCCCTTGCCTTTACATCCTCACGGACATTGGCAAGCTTTTCAGTTGCTGTCTTAATCAGCTTTGGGTACTTAATCATAAAGTTATCCTGCAAGCCATATCTCTGGTTGTCATAGGAAGCCTTCAAAAGCTTTAATCTCTGGACATCATTGTCAATCTCCATCTTCTCACGAATAAGAGGATTGCCTGTGGCGACTGCCTTAATCTCTGCATAGGAAAGTGTTGCCTCGTCGATATCCTCACAGCTTCGGCTTACAGCCTTGCTTGTCATGACCTGACTGATGAATCGCTGCTTATTTTCAACAAGCGACCAGTTGTATGCATCAAATGTCCCTTTGGTGACATATCTGTAGATTGCCACCTCTTCATTTTCATTACCCTGTCGTATGCCTCGTCCTTCCCTCTGTTCAATGGAGCTTGGCTTCCACGGACAATCCACATGATGCATTGCTACAAGGTGTGTCTGCACATTGACACCTGTTCCACACTTGTCCGTTGAACCGATAAGAACCTTCTTTTTACCTGTCCTCATCTCCTTAAAAAGTGCGTCCCTTTGTGCATCCGTCTTGGCATCATGAATAAAAGCTATCTCATCTGCCGGAATACCATACTGGATAAGTGTTTCCTTCAGATAATCGTAGATGGTAAAGTCCTTATCCGGTCCCGGTGTGCCGATATCTGAAAAAATAAGCTGACAGCCTATATGACCGTTGGCATTTCCTTTCTCATATTCTTTCCAGACATTCTCCGCTACCTTATTGAGCTTTCCATCTGGATTATTTGGTGCGTCCTTATCAATCAGCCTTGCATCTGTTCCAAGAAGTCTTGCCTCATGGGTAATCTTTAGGAAGTTGTCCACACTTGGATCAACTCCACCACCTCTGATACGCTCTGCCCTCACAACAAAGTCTTCCATGACCTGTTTTACATACCAGTCAGGCTCTGACTCCACTATAATAGGCTTGCCGCCACGGAGAGCTGGCACATCAAGGTCAAGCATGTCTGCGGTCTGCACATCTGCTACCTCACGGAAGATATTCATAAGCTCCGGCAGATTCGTAAACTTATTAAATCTGCTCTTAAAACGGAATCCGCTTCCCTCTACAGTAAGCTCCAGTGCTGTTGTCACTTCACCAAAGTTCGCTGCCCATGAATCAAAGTGATAAATCCCCATCTCTTCAAGTGCCGCTTTCTGTAAGTAAAGCTGCATGACATACATCTCACACATGGTATTGGATATTGGCGTACCTGTCGCAAACACAATGCCTCTGCCATCATTTATCTCAGACAAATACTGGCATTTAAGCTGCATATCCGTTGACTTCTTCGCTCCACTGCTGCTGATACCTGACACATTATTCATCTTGGAAAAAATCGCAAGGTTCTTAAAATTGTGCGCTTCGTCAACCATGATAGAGTCCACACCAAGTTCCTCAAAGGTTATAAGGTCATCCTTCCTGCTCTCATCAGATAAGGATTTCAGCTGTTCCTCCAGCTTTTTCTTCTGACTTTCCATCTGCTTTACTGTCCAGCGTTCTCCGTTACGTTCCTTCATCTCATCAATCGCATAGCTGATTTCAGCTATCTGCTCATTAAGCATTCTTTCTTTTCTCTCTGCGGAGATTGGGATTTTCTCAAACTGCGAGTGGGACATGATAATACAGTCATAGTCACCTGTTGCAATCCTTGATACAAACTGCTTTCTACGGCTCTTTTCAAAATCACGCTCTGTGGCAACTAAGATGTTTGCTGACGGATAAAGCCTTAAAAACTCTGATGCAGTCTGCCCGATAAGTGGCTTTGGAACAACCATGATCGTCTTATTGGCAAGTCCAAGTCTCTTCTGCTCCATGCAGGCAGCCATCATCTCAAAGGACTTTCCGGCACCGACACAGTGTGCCAACAGGGTGTTTCCTCCAAGAAGGATTCTTGCCACCGCATTCTTCTGATGTGGCTTTAACTCAATCGCCGGATTCATTCCCGGAAACTGTAAGTGGCTTCCGTCATACTCACGCAGGCGGATATTATTGAATGTCTCGTTATAATACTCCACATATTTCTGTCTTCGCTCCGGCTCTGCAAACAGCCACTCCTTGAACTTCTCCTTGATCATATTCTGTTTTTCCCTTGCAAGCATTGTCTCATTCTTATTGACTTCATAATGATATTTGCCATCTCCGTCATCAATCCTGTCCCTGACTGTTACAGTTTTCAGGTTCAGTGTATCCTCAAAAATAGAATAAGCATCCATGCGGCTTGTACCATAAGTTTTAGTAGCTGCCACTGAATGCTTATCCATACTCTTATTCTCGATGAACCATTCCATGCTCATCTTATTTAAGTGTACCTGAATGCCTGTATTGTAAAACTGGCTTCTGACTGCCCTTGCTCTTCTTGGTGTATTGAGAAGCTCATAGATAAACTGCTCATAGTCCAGAGGCTCAATCCATGTCGTACCAATCTTTACATCAATATCTGATGCCTCTATCCATTCCGGCTGTACCTTTTCAAGTGCTGCCACATTTCCTGCAAATCTCTCAGCCTGTGGATTATCTGTATCTGCTGCCATAGCCTTTGCTACACGAAGCTTATCCCTTACATTTCCGGACAGATACTCGTCTGCTGTCTCCCAGCCTACCTCCGGATTATTCTCATTGTATCGGTCGGGATTTAAGAAAATCAGTCCCTCCAGCTCTTCCACAAGAACTGCCCTTCTAAGCTCTGCCAAAGCATCATCACTAAATGTTATCTCATCAGCTGTCTGCCCGGACTTTTCTGCAAGTTCTTCCTTTGCATTAGTAATATCCGGCTCATAGATAGAGAGCATATAGGCAAGATTTACATATCCAAATTCATTGACGGATACATTTAATGCTAAGCTTGTATAAAGAACCTGCCGCCTTAGCAATATATTCAGTTTCTTCAACACTTAATCCATATTCCCGAGCCACCTCTTCAACCCTTATGTATCTTTTTATTACCTCTGCACCATGAAGGTAAGCCCTAACATCCGGCTGTAATTGTGTTACCATCCTTTTCACCTACTTATAAAATTCATCATCAACTATATGGAATGTCTCAAGGTACTCATCAAATATTTTTAAATTCACAAGTACTAACTGACCTAACTTATAGATTGCTTTGGCATCCTTAGCCATTTGCATAAACTTTGATACGCCCATATGATACATTTCTGCTCCTTCGCTATATCTTACAAACTTTGTATTACCATTCTTCTTAAATTCCTGATATGCCTTTGTGTGTTCCATGCTATTCTCCTTTCGGTATTTCAATTGTTCCTATAACGCAAAAAAGGACATCTTCTAAATTTCTTTAGAAAATGTCCTCTAAGTAATACAATCTTTAATTTTTCAGACTAAGCAATCTGTACTAACCTGTACTAATCTTTTTTTGACTATGCCAAAAATTGGTCAAATCTTGGTCAAAACCCCTTGACCAACTATATATTTTAGTACATCCAAGTGCTGAAACCCTTGATTTTCCTGCATTCCTACTTATCAATAGACTTCATAGTTGGGATTGTCAGAACATCTCTTTATGTATCCCTGCTATATCCTACAAAGACCTGTTTTTCTGTACTTTTAAGATTTGTCTGGGCTGTACAAATCTTTATATCTCTACGATATTTTTTACAGATTGGTACAAAATTGGTACATGATTGGTACAAAAATCAATGCTCCAAATTTCTAATATAATAGAATTTTAATAGTTTCCTTACTCTTTCGACAACTATAGTCTAACTATTATTTCATCAATTGCATTTTTACATTCCTTAATCTTTTCCGCATTAACTTTTGCATTCTCCGAATAAACTGGATAATATCCCTGTTTCATTGAAGACAATAATCGTCCCAAATGAGCACATACTACACCTGCACTATTAAAGTCTCTCAATGGTTTTGAATAATACTCAATAAATTTTTCTTTACTATCTATATCCTCTGTTGCTTCAACAAAGTATTCAGGATGCTCCGCATAAATTTTATATAATGATGTAGATGTCGCATCTGACAATGCTTTGAACGCTGTCGCTGATCCTTTAAATTGTGTTAGACGATTGCCAATTAACAAATGAATCTTTGGTACTTCAATTCCCTGTTCCTCTGCCATTTTTGCATATGTCCAAGAACCATAAATTGGATGAGGCGGATTTGTACCATGTAACAATGCTACCATTGCAGAAGCAGCTGTTTTAGAAGAATCATCTGCATTTATAGGGGTTAATAATCTTTCCGCCCCAGAGATAGCAATTTGAGTATAAATGCTAAAGCTTGGATTCGTATCAATAAAAACCATCCATTCTTTTTCCGAACTTGTAATCTTTTCAATGAAATTCTTTATTATTTCCTGAATCCATTTCCATGGTTGAGCACTTGGTGTCAAAGCTTTTGCCGATGCAGCTTCATTAATTGCTGGAGCCATCGGCTCTAAATTTCCATCTCCACATAATAAATGTAAATTTTGAGGTGCATTTTTATTATAATCTGATACATTTACAACAAAATTATATGGATCAGGTAATTCTGCCCCACGTCCATTTGTAATAACTGTACTTAAATATCCAACAACCGAATGTGGTGTTGCTTCTTTACAAAAATTAATAATATTTTCTTCACCAATTGGGCCACCACCAAGAAGCATCATACTCGAATTTGCCTGTGGGCATAAATCTATAACTAATACATTCTGTTCTGGATGAAGTTCTGCATACCTCATAGAAAGATGAAATGTAATAGTACTTTTTCCTACACCGCCCTTGTTATTCCATAGGGCATAACTGTGAATCAACCCCATATAAAATCCTCCTTTATGCAAACCTTTTTCTTTACATGGCATATTTTTTCCATTTCTACAAGATTCCCCATTATACTTATGCTGGTATAATAGAACCCTCTTCCTCATAATATCTATCAGCTATATATTCTGCCGATTCTGCCCATAATCCATTTTCCGTTTCCTGCAATGTCTTATACGTTTCGGACTTATAAAATTTCAATGCCGCTTCTTCAAAGCTGATATGAAAATGCTGTTGCAATAATTTTAATACATCCCTAATTTGTATACACACATTCATAGTGATATCTTTTCCATTAAAACTATAAATCATTTCTGGCATAAGAATTCCTCCTTACCAACTGTAAATACTGTAACGCTTTCTCTGTGTGAAATGATACCTGATTATTTACCTTATTATACCGTAATCTTTCCACTGCTTCTGATGCTGTCAAAATATTTGCTATATACAACTGAACAGTCTCCATTGTATTATCATCTGCAACTGGACCAATTACCACATCATAATTGTGCTGTAATCCACCTTTACTTCTATTTTCTTTAATAAATTCCAGCCATTCTTCACTCAACGCATCAAATCTTTTCACATTTAATACAGAATTTTCTTCAAATAGATATTCGTAAACAAAATACTTCTTCTTTTTTTCTCTTAACGAAAGTCTATATCCCCATTCTTTAGACTGTGATTGTAAAATCGTAGTATAAAAACCTTTTCCAAAATCTCTTCTATTATGGGACTTGCTAAGATCTATACTTTCAAATTCATAGCAGCTTCCATGATAAACTACCAATTCCTTTGAACCTTCCATGATAACTTTCTCTACATATTCTAATACTTCTTCAAAACTTATTTGATGAAGATATTCATGCTGAATCATCATCTTTTCAAAAACTTGATTTTCATGAAATAACTCAACCACATCATTTCCTGAAACGTGGTATTTTCTGGCATATGCTTCCATTGCCTGAACAGATAACATTTCACAATCTGTCTGTACACTCATTCTTTTACTACTCCCATTTTCCCGAAAATATTCTGTCTTTTTCTATGCATTTATTATAAGCTCATTATCCATAAATACGCAATAAGATTTTTTCGACAAAGCAGGAAGAGAATCATGCATCCTCTTCCTGTCTGTTTTTCCACTCCTGCTTCTTTTCTTTCAGTTTTTTCTGGAAATCATCAAACTCTGTCTGTTTTAATTCTTTTGTTACGGTCGTATATATATCAAGTGTCACATCACTTCTACTATGACCACACAGGTTCTGGATCACTTTAATATTTACTCCTGCTTCTACCAAGCGTGTTGTAAACGTATGTCTAAGTGAGTGGCAGGAGAAATTTGGAAGTAACACGGGATTCTTTTTTTCTTTCAGGAGCTGTTTGTCATTACAGTCTCTTATAATACGCCGTAACGCTTTATTTAAGCTGCCCTGGTGCTGTACACCGCCAAAACGATTTATAAAAATGAAGTTCTGGTACCCGTCCACAGTAACATTATTATGTATTCCACCCAGTTCCTGCATCTCTTTTTCCAATAGAAAAGCATTTTTTACATCTTCTGTCATTGGAATCTGACGTTTACCTGCTCTGGTTTTCGGTGAGTGAATACTGAAATAGCAGCCATTTTCATCCCTGTGCTTATAATATGCCAATGCTTCTGTTAAAGCGGCTGATCAGAGAATAGCACACATCACCAGTGAGCTAAGCACGCAGAAAGTCATTCAGAAACACTGTGATTCTTACCGGCTCTGCCGTAAAGTGATAGAAGATTACAAATCTGCAAAAAATCCAAAAGAATACCGTTCCAAGCATCTGGCAGAATACCAACTCCACGATTCACTAAAAAAAGAGCTTCAGGATCTCGGTGTTACCAAAATCCCTAGCTCTGAAAAAATCCAGAAGCGGATTGAAAATCTTGAATCTGAACAAGCTGCTACCGTCCGGGAAAAACAGAAATTACAGAAAAAGCAGAAAACACTGGATATCATTCAGCAAAATTTCTCTGTGCTGCTCGATGCTCCTGAAATCAATTCAGACTTACTTCCGGCAAAACGGGAACCTGTTTCTGTCACAAGAGATAAATAAGATTGCACTGACAACTCAATTATTCTCTTCCAAATCTTCCCAAGGTTTCAGACCCATTTCCTCCCAGGTGACACCATACGGTGCACCTCAGGAGGTATGACCGGCAATAAAGAAAAATCTGTCATCTTGCAAGATTTCTTCTTTAGCCAGATTATCTCTTGTTTCTTGTTTCCGTCTTGCTCGCCTCTGCTGCTTCTTTTGTTTCGCAACAGCTGCTTTTTCTTCCGGCGTTTTCTTATGTTTTTTTGCCATAAGTGTTTCTATTATAATTCCATTCTGAATGTCTCTCAGGATACGTTCTTCATAACTCTTTTCACGCTTTTCAACAATTTTATAAAATTCTTCATATTCCGTTTTAGGAGCAAGCGATTGAACTGCCGTAAACAAACTTTTGCATATATCATTCATTTCAGTAGCATCCGGCATTCGCTGATTCTCAAGATAAAACTTCAAGTGCATTTTGTATGTTTTATCTGCTATTGCACTCTTCTGTTTTTGTTTTAAGTCTTTATAGCTTCTGTCGTTCCTCTGCATCTACAATTCCTCATCTGCCTTCTTTCTCCCGTGCCATCAAAAGCATTTTTTCAAAAGACTGAGCGAATCTTTCATCATCTTCCTCCGTCCGCTTCTTCGGTCCCTTGACATGACATTTACGGGAACTTCTTCTGGCTTTTTTACTCAGGTGACGTTCCATTAGCATCTGATCAATATTATCATCCGTGTACCATTTACCTGATTGATGAATAGCATAAGCACCTTTTCCCAATGCCATTGCAGCCACACCATAGTCCTGTGATACGACAATATCTCCTTTATGGCAGATACTAATCAGTTTATAATCTACTGCATCTGCTCCTGCACCTACTACAATCACCTCGCTGTAATCAGAATACAACATATGATTTGTATCACACAGCAATGTGGTGGAAATATTATATTTCTCTGCTATTTCTTCTACAATACCTACTACAGGGCACGCATCTGCATCTACAAATATCTGCATTTTTCCTCAAATCTGCCTTCTTCAGCTGTAATTAACTGGTGTTCGTACTTCTATAAGATTTCCTGATGGATCATAAAATCTTACAAGCTTCTGTCCACCTTCAAGTTCCATTAATTTCGTAACATAACTTACAACATACTTGCCAGACTCCAGTTTTTCAATAATACCTTCTATGTCATTATCTTCAAAATAAAGTTCCGTCATATTATTATGTGGAGTTGTATGTATTTTTGTACTATCATACCATACATCTACATCCTGCAACACAAGCCCCTCAGACATTATTACATTACCTTCCAGCCTTGTAATCACACGCAGCCCAAACAGTTCTTCATAAAAATCAATTGATTCGTCAATGTTATCAACAATAATCAATACATTTTTCAAACTCATATTTTATGTTCCTGCCTCTCCATTTCTTTTTGAATCCATATCATAATTACATCTACAAGATAATCCTGCTGCACCTGACTTAGTTCCTTGCCCGGCTGCATTTTATGCCACTTTCGGATGCACTCCCTGCAGCATGTTGCTGTTGCGTGCTGGGCAATAAATACTGGATGTCCACGCATTGGTGTCTGTTTGCCATCATTTGCTATATATGCCGGAGCTTCCCTCTTTGCAATAAAGTCCGCAGCGTGTTGTCTGATGGTATCAAGTCCCTTCTCATTTATGTAATCAATATCTTTCTGTTTCAAGTGAAAACTGCTTCGGAACTTGGAATTATCCAACCGCTCAAATAACTGCCTGTACCATTCATCCTTAGTCATTAAAACTTCACTACTTCTTTTAAAAAAATTCCTCTTGCAATAAATCATCGACATCAATATCCGTATCTGTTGAAACAATCAAATTATCTATATACTCGTCAAACGAATCTGTAACTAAAATATCCCATAATCCATATGCCTTAAGTTTCTCAGCAATTTTACTTACCGGGATTCTTGTAGCAAATGTTTCGTTCAATTGTGCTGTCAATGATTGAACCGTCATTTTCCCACATTTATCTACAATCCATTTACATATTGAACCCAAATTGAGTTTACAATCTTTATCAGCTCTTGTACACGAACTGTAAGTAGAATCATCAAACTTAACCATTGGTTGGGAGAGGTATAGTGTTTGATTAATTCATGCAAGTGCGTACTTTTGTACTAACCAGAAGTTCATAAATTTTCAGGTTTTTTATCAAAACAATTTTTCCGCATCAATATATCTTAATCAACATTTAATGCCTCTATTGCCTTAGCAAGCCCATTCGGATTATCGATATTAACCTCATGTCCTGAATTTTCAATCGTGCTGAATTTTGCTCTTGATAATTTTTCAGCAATCTTTATAGCCGCTTTTTTATTTACATTATCCTTTTCGCCACAAAGAACAAGTACAGGACAAGAAACATTTTCAAGACCGTTTGTAAAATCCATATCAGCCATAGAATTGGTAAGGGTAATAAAGTCCTTTTTTGTTAGTCCAATATCTTCGAACTGACTTTTTGGCATAAATTTAAATAATACATTCTGCACTTTGAGCAGAAATTTCGGCATATTATACTGCGGCGCAATAAGTATAAGCGACTTTACTCGCTGCGGAAAGTCGATAGCATAATTCAATGCCAGAACTGCACCAAGAGAAAGACCGCACAAGTTTAATGGCTCGGCAAAATTATTGCAGTAATTGCAAAAAGCGGTATACATATTACTGTAATAACAGTTTCCTTCGGTAAAAAAATTACTTAATTCTGGACAGACTGTTTCAGTATTGTCAGGTAAAAATGATATTGTTTTATCCCAGCTTGAAGCGTTTTGACCCATTCCGTGTAAAAGTATGTATTTCATTTGTCACCTCTTCTATATGGTATATTATTTCAAATTTCTTTTCCTATTTTACCATGCATATCTTTGATATTCCACTTATATTTGGGGGATGATTTTTTTAAGGCGGACTACCAATTATTAGCAATCCGCCTATAGAATTACCACAATTCCAAACTGTCCTCTGCATCAATCCACATCTGCATAGTCCCATCAAGATAAAGTCTTGCATATATCAATGCTGTTATGATAAATGTTGTAATCTGCATATATTATGTTCATTAAACCAATCCTCTTTTCTGTAAAATTCAAAAAGCATTTCAAGCAGTTCACACAGTCCGTTCATATTATGCTATAATGTGTTATGTGATTTTGCTTCCCTTATTTTTTCCCTTACGAGGATTCGTAAAGCCTTGTGAAACGATATAACACAAGGGAATACATAAGGGAAAGCTAACTGACAGAAAAGTTAGTGTTTATAAGGGTTAGCGGGGAATTTATTAATAAAATATAACAGCTAATAAAACCCTTAAATTATGTGCTTGCACAATCGGGATTTGCCGATTTGGTAAATTCAAAGTTGTATCGTGGAGGAAAATATGTATCATGCAAAGAATTGTTATGTGAAGATTGATAATACAGAGATGGAATATGTTGCATTTGGAAATGGAACACAGCCGTTTATCATAATACCAGGATTGGGAGATGCACTTAAAACAGTAAGAGGAACTGCAGTTCCATTTTCGTATATGTATCGTACTTACGCTAAATATTTTAAAGTTTATTTGTTCAGTAGAAAGAATATGATTCCAAAGGATTATACAATAGCGGACATGGCAGATGACCAGGCAAAAGTCTTGAAAACACTGGGAATTTCAGATGCATGTGTCATGGGTGTATCACAGGGTGGAATGATATCTATGCATCTTGCAGCAAAATATCCAGAGCTTGTAACCAAGTTGGTTCTTGCTAATACGGCACCATATGCAAATGATGTCATTAAAACGGTTGTTGGTACATGGATTGATATGGCCAAGCAAGGTGATTTTAAAGATATATTTATTGATACTGCTGAGAAAACATACTCTGAACAGAAATTAAAAACATACCGACGATTTTATGGAATATTATCAAAAATGAGTGAACCAAAGAGTTTAGAAAGGTTTATTATACAGGGAAATGCTTGTATGGCACATGATGCACGGCCCTGGCTTGGAAAGATTCAAGTACCAACCCTTATTGTTGGCGGAGAACGGGATTATATTGTCGGAAATAAGGCAGCATATGAGATTGCTGAGAATATTTCTGATTGCAAGCTTAAAATCTATGAAAAATATGGTCATGGTGCTTTTGAAGAAGCAAAAGATTTTAATGATTTAGTTTTGAAATTTCTTGTCTGAAAAAGTGAACATAACGATAATTTATATTCTTTTTTGACTGGAATACACACGCGCCCATTCCTGAAAGTACAGTAATTATCTGCCATACATTCTTTATGGAAATGCATGACCTGCTCTGCCTTTTGCTTCATCTGTTCTTCACATTTGAGGATGTCACTTCGTATCTGCCTTAATTCTTTGGAAGCATAGTCATCCACTATCTCATTTCTGATCGTATTGCTGATCTCTCCCCGCGATTAGAGCTCCCTTTTATTACCAGTACATTATTTTCGTGCTTGTCTGGCTTTTCCTCAATTGTGCCTGCAAATAAATGCAGATTGTGAAAACGTTCTTCATTAAATTCAACTGACAGATTCGCCGGATGATCCAGTATGAAGCTGACACGTTTAGGCTCTATCTATATGGAATTCAACAATCCCCTGATTCCTTCTCTATCGTAAATTTCTTTATAATATGCCACTTCATCCTTGATCAGTTCATCAATCACCTGCATGCCCAGAAGCTCTACCGGTGCTTTATCATCTGTCAGAATATAATCACCGCTCACATACTCTGTGCTGTTTGCCGCCACAACATTCATCATGTTCTGAAACTCTGCATTTTCCATTTTACCGGCATGCTCTGTAAGCGCATTGATGATATTGGCATTATCTGAGGCAAACAACTCTCTGTTCGTAGAGCCAGCCACATCCACTGTATACACGGTATTGAATACACTACCGATTGTGTCTGAAAGATACTGATTGATGTTACCCTCTTTGCTGCCGCGCATGTTCATATTAACGACCATGACGCCACCATCATTGAGGTGCTGCTTCACAAGTGTGAAGAACTCTGTAGATGACATCTGAAAAGGAATCGTGATATCCTGATATGCATCAACCATGATCACATCATACTTCTGGTCGGAAGAATTGAGAAAAGCCCTGCCATCATAGGTTGTGACCTGAATATCCTCCGGCAGTGAAAAATACTGTCTGGAAAGCTGTGTGATCTTCTCATCAATTTCCACACCCTCAACATTCATATCACCAAGATATTTTCTGCACTGTGTTGCATAAGTTCCTGTACCCATTCCAAGAATCAGCACATCCATATCGGAGATATCTTTATCCTCTACCATCAGCGGTGCTGCCATGGCGTAGTCGTAATACATTCCCGTCAATCTGTCCTGCTTCATATAGACAGACTGCACGCCGAATAATACATTCGTGGATAATATGACTTCTTTGTCATCCTCTGATACCTGTAAATAATTGTAGACAGATTCACCTTCATAAGTCAGATCCTTTTCCCAAAATGCAAAAGAATCTGAATATCCGAGTCCACAGCAAATTGCAAAGATTACTGCTGATACTACGATTTTCTTTGTACCTGTATGCACACTGATAAAATATACTGCTGAAAGTACAAGCAGAATTCCTGCAAAAATCAGGAAAGTTATAGAAGTTCCCACTGCCGGTATTGTCACAAAGGTAGGAACAAATGTACCAATAATGCTGCCAATGGTGTTAAATGCACCCAACGTACCTACTGTTTTTCCATTGTCATCCAGATTATCTACTGAGAATTTTACCAGAGACGGTGTGACCGTTCCCAGTAAGAACAGCGGGAATACGAAGATTACCATGCATGCGCAAAAGGCAGCAATGATCAGGAAATTGTTGCTTACTGTAAAAATGAGCAATGCCGATATTCCAAGGATAATGTACTTACCCACAACAGGAATCAATGCGATCCAGATCGCAGCAATTATGATTCTTCCATATAACTTGTCCGGGTCCTGGAACTTATCTGCGGTCTTACCACCATATATATTACCTAACGCCATCGCGATCATAATAGTTCCTATAATAATAGTCCATACGATCTGTGATGAACTGAAATACGGAGCCAACAGCCTGCTCGCTCCCAGCTCTACCGCCATGACAGACATTCCCGCAAAGAATTCTGTCATATATAAAAACAGATTATTTTTCATAACACCTCTATTTTCTCTTGCCATACTTTTTCTCCTCATTTATGAATTAAGAATTATTTTTATAATAACATTGAAGTAAGGTTTAGTGTCAATACGTTATTGTGCTTTTTTACGATATTTCGTTGGAGTCAATTTATAATATTTTTTAAAAGCCTTGCAAAAGTAATCCACATTGTCAAATCCGGTGTCTTTTGAAATAACTGTTACTTTCTTCTCTGTCGATGCAAGAAGCTTGGCTGCCTCCTGAAGACGGTAGTTGATCAGATATGTCACCGGAGATATCCCTAAATATCTTTGAAAAAGGTTAAGTGCAGTACTCTTACTTACTTTTGCCTGATCTGCAATATCACTTAATGAAATATTATATGCAAACTTCTGATGGATGTATTGCATCATCAACTGCAGCCTTGCCTGTGAGGAAGCAGAATAATTTTCTTTTTTCCCCATATGCTCAACATCCGTATTCTGATATAATATATGCCATATTTTCTGTATCAGATATGAACTGACAAGTTCAACATCCGATGCCTTTTCCTGCGCTACCATCATTTCACGCATAAGTGACAGAGCTTGCGCCTGCCATGGAATATCCGATGAAAAAATCTGGTAATCCATTGGTGATGCCATAATCGGCAATACATATTTCTGATAGATCAGGCTATCCTGTGCTGCAATAAAATAAGGCATCAGGACAAAATTCGGAACAATTGCCTTTCCCTGTGAGAAATAACGATGCAGTATTTTAGAATTAATGAACACTCCCTGACCTTCTGACAGGACAAACTGTTTGTCGCTAATTCCAAAATAAACTGTTCCAGTCTCTACATATACAAACTCAAACTCTGTATGCCAATGCCACTCTATACAATGGAAATCAAATAATTCCAGATTATCATAGTAAAAATGAAAAGGATACTCCTTGCTTCCATGTTGTATAGTTTCCATCATATTCTCATCAGTCAGAATTTTATTATAAGTTGTATTATAATTCATGAAAATCCTCCATATGGATAGTTTTGGGATATTATACAATAAATATCGTATATTCTCCAGTGAATGCAGTCATAAAATGCGATATTATATGAAAAAAATCAAAATCAGGAGAATACAGACATGAAAAACAACTACAAGAAAACTCTAATAGCCTGTTATCTTGGATTTATTACACAGGCTATCTCAGCAAATTTTGCCCCTTTATTATTTTTAACATTTCACAGAACCTATCAGATATCGCTTGGTAAAATTGCTTTTATTTCCACAGCATTCTTTTTTACACAGCTTCTTGTGGATTTGTTCTGTGCGAAATATGTTGATAAGATTGGTTATCGAAGAAGTGTAGTAGCATCTGAGATTTTGTCTGCAGTCGGTCTGATTGGTCTTGCTTTTTTACCTGATTTGCTGAATCACGCCTACGTGGGAATCCTGATCAGTGTCATTATATATGCTATGGGCAGCGGATTAATCGAAGTTCTGGTAAGCCCTATCGTAGAGGCATGTCCTTTTGACAATAAAGAAAGTGTCATGAGCCTGCTCCATTCTTTTTACTGTTGGGGAGCCGTTGCAGTCATTCTGTTTTCAACTGCTTTCTTTACAATATTTGGAATAAACAACTGGCGGATTCTTGCATGCATCTGGGCATTAATTCCTATATGCAATGTATTCAATTTTCTTACCTGCCCGATAGAATCCCTGACAGAGGATGGACAAGGTCTCAGCATCCGTCAATTATGCAATATACCTATCTTCTGGGTTGCTCTCGTGCTGATGGTATGCGCGGGTGCAAGCGAGATTTCTATGGCGCAATGGGCATCTGCCTATACAGAATCCGCATTAGGTCTGTCTAAAAGCATCGGAGATATTGCTGGTCCTTCTCTCTTTGCAGTTACAATGGGCATAAGCCGTTCCTTCTATGGCAAATATGGTGAAAAAATTGACCTTATGAAATTCATGACAAGCTCCGGTATTCTATGCTTGATCTGCTATTTGCTGGCTGCCCTTGGTCCCTACCCAATCCTCGGTCTGATTGGCTGTATCATGTGTGGCTTTTCCGTTGGTATTATGTGGCCAGGTACTATCAGCATTGCTTCCAGTAAGATTCCCATGGGTGGCACTGCCATGTTTGCACTGCTTGCCATGGCAGGAGACATGGGAGGTTCTATCGGTCCCTGTGTCGTTGGATTCGTAACTCAAAATGCAGGCGATAATCTAAAAGCCGGCATGCTCGCAGGCTGCATCTTCCCAGTGATCTTAGTTTTATCTGTATGTATGCTGAAATATAAAAAATCAAAATAATATGGAGGGAAAAAAATGGATTTTCATTGGTTAAACAAAAGTGAACTAAAAACAGACGGTAATATAAAATCAAAAACATTATGGAGAAACTATTATGGATGAGAAATGGAATGAATTGTATTGCTCAGCCAAAAAGGTCTTAAATCCACGGGAGGTATCAAAAATCATTGAAGCAGGTGGTGTTGCCGCTGCTATCGAGTCCGCATCAGGCAAAATTTATGTTGGAGTCTGCATAGATACCGCCTGTACTTTAGGAGTGTGTGCTGAACGTAATGCTATTTTCAACATGATGATGGACCAGGAACGGGGTTTTCGATCGGTGACGAAGACTTTGAAATTGCAGAACAAGTGATTCCAAAGGATACGGAAAAGATATTTATTAAAAATATCAATAGTTGTTTTGGAAATAAGGATTTTGCTGATTATGTTAAAGATGATAATACATTAATGATAGTCGGACTACAGACAAACTTCTGTATAGACGCAACTGTGAAATCTGCTTTTGAAAGAGGTTATAAAGTTATTGTTCCACAAGGGGCAAATTCAACTTTTGACAACGATTATATGACTGGAGAAGTAACCTATAAATATTACAATGATATGATGTGGCCAAATAGATTTGCTGCATGTGTATCTGTTGATGAAGCAATTAAATTGATGGAAAGTTAAATTGGCATTTGATAGATTCAAACTTTGCCTTGGAGAAGCACTCATGAATATAGTATTAAACAGGTGTATTAAATTAATTATCATTATCATAGTGATTTTAATGTTGTTTTTGGCTATCTCATTTATTCTGCATAAGATCTGCTTATCAAATGAGAAAGACTTATTGACTCCTTTAAGAGAATTGGTAGAAGTTGATGGTCACAATATGAGCATATATGTTGAAGGTGAAGGTAATCACACGCTTGTATTTTTATCAGGTGGTGGAACATGCTCACCAATTTTGGATTTTAAGTCGTTATATTCTTTATTGAGTGATGATTACAGAATTGTCGTGGTAGAAAAATTTGGATATGGGTTCAGTGATATTGTAGATAGTGACAGAGATATAGATACAGTTTTAAGACAAACCAGAACAGCACTTGATAAAGCCGGAATAAATGGTCCGTATGTCCTTTGTCCACATTCAATGTCGGGAATAGAAGCTTTATATTGGGCACAGCAGTATCCAGATGAAGTAGAAGCTATTATCGGGTTAGATATGGCAGTTCCAGAATATTATGAAGAAATGAAAATTAACATTCCTGTGATGAAATTGGGACAATATGCTGCAGCGTTAGGAGTTACAAGATGGATTCCAGGTATCTCGGAGAGTTACGCTATTAAATATGGAACATTAACTGATAATGAAAAAGATATATACAGGGCTGTTTTTTATAACAGAACAGCAACGGTAACGATGATTAATGAAGCAAAAAAAATAAAAGAGAATGCCAGCATTGTAAAAGCATATGGTGTTCCGCAAGTACCAATGCTATTATTTATTTCCAATGGTTCAGGTGGCACAAGCTTTGATGAGAAAACATGGAGAAATATTCCTAAAGAATATATTTCAAAATCAGATAATGCCATATTCATTGAATTGGACTGCCCGCATTATGTACATGATTATATGTATGAAAAGATATGTATCGAAATAAGGAACTTTCTTAATTAAATTACAGTTTAAGGAAGAAGTTCTGGGGACGGCGGTTTAGCTCGCCCATTAAAGTATGTTGCAGAGAAGCTTGGATATTTCGTTCGAAGACACGTTTCCACTCCGCTGCTCCATGTAACGGACGCTGCCGACAACTCGCAGAGGGGCTTCTTACGAAACATTCCAAGTTTCTCTGGGACGTTACATATAAAGGGCGAGCTGCACCGCTGTGTATTGAAAGTTTCCATGGGCTTTAAATCATTGTTTGTAAGAGTCGGTGCTGCCTTGCGCAATTTTTTAGCAAAAAACTAAAGTGATTATGACAGCGTAAGCCTGTCATTTAATATGAGAATTTTCTGTATACAGCCGCTGGTCTAGCAGTTCGGTGAATGCAGCTTAGGGAGTGATGTTTAGCGTTTCTTAGAACAAAGATCAAATGCTTGCAAGCCAATGCGCAACTGTTTGAGCCCGTAGGGCGAGTTTTGCGCTCGGCTTGTACTCTAAGCATTTGAGATGCAGTTCTTAGAAACTCTTACATCATGTACGTGGCGAATGAACCGAACTGCCAGACCAGCGGCGTACCTAGAACTGCATTACCACAAAACTGGAAGAAACGCAGCTAACTTCTATCGCATTATCTGTATTCGTGACGAATCTGTTTAGGATTCGGAGGCGAATACCTTGTGCGGTTTTGCATTTGTTCCGGTTCTGGTATGATCGGAGCAGATGTAAGAGTTGAAAGCTACAGATATCTGCTTAATCAGCAGACACTAATTATATACCAACATATACAAAATATCATTTTCTAATCTTTATTTCAGGATTTCTTAGACTTTTTATATGCCTGTTTGTTTTCATACATATAATAATCTGCCTTATCTAATAGCATCTGTATTGTACACTCACTATCAGCATCTGATATTGCCCATCCACATGCATAGTCGATTGGCATATTATTACCACTGCTGTTTAATCTGTCTTTTTCCCTGCTTAGTTGCTTTAATATATCCTCAATTTCCGTTTTGCTTGTATTGTAGATAACTACCATAAATTCATCTCCGCCATATCTTCCAACAAAATCTTTTTGTGGAATTACATTGCGTAAAAGCCTGGCAAAGTTCAATATAAGCTGATCTCCCATTAAATGTCCCTTTGTATCATTAATAATCTTAAGATTATTTAAATCAAACATTATGCACGCCGTATGCTTTCCAACTGTTTCCTTATTGTTAAGAAGCTCTTCACAGGCGCTTTTATTTGGCAATCCCGTATGGGTATCTGTATATGCTCTTTGTTCTAACAGCTTATTTAATACGGCCATTTTCATGGCTGCTAAGGTCTGTATAACAATCAATATCACAAGACATAGCATGTCAAATACTGACAACAGCTCTAAGGTACGGATTTTAACAGCTATCCTTTCTGAATAGTTTTCCGCGGCAAATACTGTTTCATCCGCCATCTTAAAATATATTTCACTCATATTAACAATATCTGTATTTTGATAACCTACTTCTCTTACTGCTTTGATTTCTTTTTTTAATTCTTCCCAGTAGTTACTTAGAATCTGTAACCTGTCATGATATTCCTTATCATGAAGATCTACAAGATTGTATTGTCCATTCTGATATTTCAAATCAGTAAGAATATCATCAAGATATTTAATTAATTCATCATCTGGGTTTCCAGTAATTTCCAGTTTTACTTCACGCTGCGTAGCTCCACGTACCAGACCTGCATAATTTATTACGCGGAATGTCCCCTGCAGTCTGCTGATATTCACCATAATAAATATAATAAGAACTATCAGTATCAATATTAAACAGCTTTGGATAATTCCTATTATATTCTTACTTTTCTTATATGATTGTTCTTCTTTCTCCATACTAACGCCTCAATAATACACAATTTTATATTTATTGTACATTATTTCATATTATTTTATTTACGCATATTATTTCTAGCTTTATCTATACCTTATTTAATTATATCTATATAATGATGAGAATGTCAAAAGTAAATTTTGCCACTTACTGATGTAACCGGACCGCTCAATTGCTATGTAATTCCCGCAATCCTCAAACACCTTAAATCTATATTATATAATATAAAAATCACATAAATAAGTCAATAAAATAGTAATAATTACTACTTTAATTATTACTTTATTGTATGTGTTATTTAATAGACTGTATGTCTAGACAGCTTAAGCTGTTGTTCTGTTAACTGCAAACTGCACTTCTATTATTGTTCCTCCTGATGGATTAGGCCTGATTGCAATACTGCCATCGTGTACCCGCACAATTTCATTAACAAGTGCAAGTCCAAGTCCAACACCACCAAGTTCACGGCTTCTTGATTTATCTACGCGAAAGAACGGTTCAAACACACGTTCCTTAAGTTCCTCTGGAATTCCGTTTCCCGTATCCTTTACTGACAGATAAACCTGCTTTTCCCTCTGATATGCCTCTACTGAAACCTGTCCACCTGAATGATTATATTTTATATAAGAATATCACTTCCGACCATATTTACATCCTTACATTTTCTAATAAGCTTTATATTCTTTTCCTGTGCAAGCGGCTCCAGATCCGCCAATACCTCATCAACAAGTGCATTAACTATAATCGTCTCATCACGTCCCACTGTCCGAAGCTCGTGTGCCGCATTCTCAGTAAACTGCCTCTGTATCTTAAATGCCTCCGATAAACGTTCAAGC
>OGLT01000634.1_pt1 | contig 24880 bp, 20 predicted proteins | sample 1572911 | NCBI WGS metagenome assembly OGLT01 (sample SAMEA2582014, study PRJEB24529) | metagenome | biome: Human gut stool | place: China | collected 2011 | reverse complement strand
ACCTTGCGGGCGCTCACGGAGTGATCATTCCGAAACGCCGCGCGGTGGGACTTACTGCGACGGTGGCGAGAACCTCCGCAGGTGCGTTAAACTATACGCCGGTCGCAAAGGTCACCAATATGGCGGCGACGATCGAGGATCTGAAGAAGCGCGGGATCTGGTTCGTCTGCGCCGACATGGGTGGAGAGAGCATGTACCGCTTAAACCTCACCGGTCCGATCGGTCTCGTAATTGGAAATGAGGGAGAGGGCGTGAGCCGTCTTGTGAAGGAAAAATGCGATATGATCGCGTCGATCCCAATGAAGGGTGATATCGATTCCCTGAACGCGTCCGTTGCGACAGGTGTACTAGCGTATGAGATCGTGAGACAGAGACTGGCGAAGGCATAGAATTTATATTTTTGCTTATGATAAAAAGACCTGCGGAGAGGAGTTCCGCAGGCCTTTTTTATTCGAGGAGGATTTCCTTCATAATAAACATTTGTTCCGGTCAGCCCGGTCGTCCTGAGTGAGTGAGCATCATTGTCGCGTTCACGTCTTTTTCGTAACAGGAATTTCCTGTAACACGAAAAAAGGCTTCCCGGATATTCCGGAAAGCCTCATGGTTTAAGCTGCCTAGCAGATTTGAACTGCCGACCTCCGCCTTACCAAGGCGACGCTCTACCAGCTGAGCCAAGGCAGCGAACACATTTACTGTGTTTTTCGAACCTCCAATATAGTATCATGGATCAACAGGTTTGTCAACGATAAAAACAAAAAAATTTGAATAAATTTTTCATACAAAAAGATCAATTCCTCGGAAAGCCCATGGAGGGTAAAGCGGTTAGTGCTCCGCGCACTTGAAGCGGGGGAATGCTTATCTGCGTTCAAATTCTTCCACAAAAGGGGCTGTCTATTTCCCGACAGCCCCCATATGCATTAGGTTCATTAAGACCATCTAATTCTGCCAACGCTGCAATTTGTATCACAGAAAATTCCTGAGAAGCCCTAATATCCAGATAATATCTTATCTCTTCTCTATTGAGTCTATGAAACATTTCCCATGCAGTATCTCACAAATAATAAAAAGAACCTCCATCTTCCCAACACAAATATCTTTTCTTTTCATGAAGCTTTAATTTCTTCATTTTTTCTTCCCAACACCATATATATAGCTTCCTTCCAGCCTTGATATTTTTTTTCTACCAATTCCTTACTCATCTCAGGTAAAAAGGTCTGCCTCTCTATCCTGGAAAATAATTTTTGTTTTTCATAAACTCCAAGACCAATTCCCGCCGCATAAGCTGCTCCAGTTCCTGACAATTCCTCTTCTTTTGGTATCAGTACAGGTTTTTCTGCTATATCACTCTGAAATTTCATAAGATACTGATTTTTTGTAGGACCGCCATCTACTCTTAATTCTTGTATGGAAATACCAGAATCATCCTCCATTGCTTTGATAATATCCGTAATCTGATATGCTATACACTCTAATGCCGCCCGTACAACCTCTGCCTTTCCTGTAGTTCTGCTCATTCCACATAATAGCGCCTTTGCATTACTTTCCCAATAAGGAGCACCTAAACCTGTAAACGCAGGTACCAGATAAGCACTATCATCCACAGAAGCCTGTCTGGCCAACTCTTCTGTTTCTTTTGGAGATTGAATCAGTTTTAAGTCCTTACACAACCATGTAATCACTGCACCAGTATAATTAATATTTCCTTCCAACACATAAGTTACTTTGCCATCCATACCCCAGGCCAATGAAGACACAACTCCATGTTTGCTGAATACTGGTTTTTCTCCTACATTCATCATCACAGAAGAACCGGTTCCGTAAGTAGCTTTTATCATTCCTTTTTCCAGACACCCCTGTCCAAACAAAGCGCCATGGGAATCTCCTAACACCCCATGAATAGGTACTTTATATGGAAGGTATCCTTCAAAATCTGTCATTCCAAAATCTCCATTAGAATCCTCCACTTCCGCCAGATTCTGAACTGGTATACCAAAAATATTACAAATTTCTGAATCCCAGGTAAGCGTTCTGATATTAAAAAGCTGTGTTCTGGAGGCATTAGAATAATCTGTCTTATAGACTTCTCCTTTTGTCAAACGGTATATCAGAAAGCTATCCACAGTTCCATAATACAATGCCCCTTCTTGCGCTTTTTCTCTTGCTCCTTTTACATGTTCAAGAATCCAGGCAATCTTAGCAGCAGAAAAATATGGAGAAAGCGGAAGCCCCGTATGCTCCTGTATCATTGCCTTTTTATCCGCAATTTTCTCACAGATTTCCTGACCTCTGGCACATTGCCATACAATGGCATTATATACAGGACACCCATTTCTCTCCCAGGCAAGCGCCGTCTCTCTTTGATTGCTGATTCCTACACCCACAATATCTTCTTTTAAAACTCCTGCTTTTTCCACAGTCTCTTTTACTGTCTGTATTACATTTGCATAAAACTCCTCCGGATTATGTTCCACCCAGCCTTTGTCATTAATAATCTGTCTATGAGACTTATCTGCTCTTGTGAGCAATGTCCCCTGCTCGTCAAAGAGCAGGGCTTTTGTTCCCTGGGTACTTTGGTCTATGCCAATGATATATTTTCCCATTTATACCAGCTCCATTGCTTTCTTTGCGATTCCTTCCGCATTTAGTCCATAATAATCAAATACTTCCTTTGAAGTCCCTGTAATGACCGGTGCGTCAGGAAGCGCTAAATTCACTACTTTTTTCGGACAATTCTCTCCCACTACCTGACTTACCATAGAACCAAGTCCGCCAAAAGGCGAATGCTCTTCCACAGTAATTACAGCTTTCACATCCTTTACTGCTTTCAAAATCCCCTCTACATCCATAGGTTTTACACAGTACATATCCAGAACACAGGCATGAATACCTTTTTCTTCCAGAAGTCTTGCCGCTTCATAAGATGGTTTCACCATTTCGCCACAGGCAATAATAGCAACATCATCTCCCTCTGTAAGAACCGTAGCTTTATCTATTTCAAAAGGACAATTTTCCTCTGTGTAGATGTCTTCCACAGGATTTCTTCCGACTCTCACATAAGCCGGTTTGTCATCTTGTAAAAGAGACTCTATCAGGTATTTTGTCTGGTGTCTGTCACTTGGCAGATAAACTCTCATATTCGGAATTGCAGACATAGCTGCAATATCCTGAGCAGAGTGATGGCTCATACCCAATGCTCCATAGCTTATCCCTCCACTGATACCAATTAAAGTTACATTTGTATTGGAATATGCCACATCAATTTTTGCCTGTTCATAGCTTCTGGTAGATAAAAAACAGGCCGGAGAAGCAGCAAATGGTTTTTTACCACATTTTGCCAAACCTGCAGAAATACTCACCAGATTCTGTTCTGCAATACCAGTTTCTATAAACTGCTCTGGAAATGCCTCTGCAAAAGGCGCCAAAGATGCGGATCCTCTGGAATCACTGCACAAAACCACAATATCTTTATCTTCTTTTGCTTTTTCCATTAACACATTGCAAATAGCTTGTCTATTTGGAATTTTATTCATAAAGAAGAGCCTCCTTCCTTGCTTCAAAATCTGCTATAATCTGTTGATATTCTTCTTGTGTAGGTACTTTATGATGCCAGTTTGCCTTATTTTCCATCACAGAAGAACCGCAGCCTTTTACTGTATTAGCAATAATCGCAGTGGGCTTTCCTTTTACAGTTTTAGCTTCTTCAAAAGCTGCATTTAACTCATCAATATTATTTCCGTCTTTCACATCAATTACATGCCATCCAAAAGAAGCAATGCGCTGTACTAAATCATCCTGTCCCATAACATCTTCCGTATTTCCTGAAATCTGGAGACGGTTTCTGTCTACAACTGCACAGAGATTATCCAGTTTATACTGATGAGCCGCCATAAACCCTTCCCAAACAGATCCTTCTGCCAGCTCACCGTCACCCATAACAGTATATACACGATAGTTTTTCTTATCTTTTTTTCCTGCCAATGCCATCCCTACGCAAACCGGAAGTCCATGCCCCAGAGATCCTGAGTTCATTTCAATTCCGGGAAGCTTATTATTGGGATGTCCAATATATTTAGAACCAAATTTTGAAAAATTTGCGATTACATCCTGAATATCCAGAAATCCTCTGGCAGCCAACACCGCATAATAGGCTTCCACTGAATGTCCTTTACTTAAAACAAACCTGTCTCTGTCTTCATCCTGGGGATTTTCAGGTGAAACTTTCATTTGCTTGAAATACAAGGTTACAAGGATTTCCATAACACTCATATCACCGCCAATGTGACCACCTTTTCCTGCAAGAATCATATCTATTACATCTTTTCGTAAGTCATAAGCCTTTACCTTTAAATTTTCCATAATCATTCACCTCTTAAATATGCTTTGACTTCTTCTTCAATAGGGTCATATAAATCTGGTGTTACTCCTATGTATTTACAGGCTTCATAGAGAACCGGCACAACATCTTTGTGAATACCAACACAGTGATGAATGTATGGACCTTCCACCAGCTTTGCTTCCAGACGTTTCAGGTTTTCCACCTCTACCCACACATAAGTTCCTTTTGTATAAGGCCCCTCCACTCCTTTTGCATGTCCTAAAAGCAGAGAATATTCTCCGTTATCCCCATCAAACCTGCACAATGTCATATCCCCATGTTTTGCTTCCGCCTCTACAGCTCCTGGATAATTAAAAGCCAGCGGATAACCAATGGTTGGTTTTTCCTTTGCTACGGAGACTGGCCATGGACCACAGTGTTGTAATAGTTCTCCATTTTCATTATCCGGATGACGCACAGTCCAATCAGCAAAAAATGTTCTGGTTTCATCCATGCCTGCTGCCTCTGCCATCACTGCTGTAATAGCTCCATGAATGTCTGTTTCGCAGACTACTGGAATTCCCTCTTCATTCAACAGAGAATTTGCTGCGCAAGGCATGATACCAATTTCGTCTTGCAGAGCATTCCAGCATTGAATAGCAATGGCATTACAACCATATTTCTCTGCCAGAGTTTTCATGGCTACTTTTAATGCCGCTACATTCTCCAGTTCCTGCTCTTTAATCTTAATACACATATTATCCTTGCAATATTTAATAACTTTGGAAACCTCTGTTCCCTCTTCTTTTACTTTTTTCATCTGGGCAGTAAGTTCAGGAATTGGAATGGGAGAAAGCTGAATATTAAATTTTTCTAAGAGTTCTCCTTCATTACACATGGTACTCCAAAAATCAAAAGGTCTTGGGCCAATCTGAAGAATTCTGGTATTTTTAAAGACTTTTACCACATTACATACTGCCAGAAAGTTTTTGATTCCTCTTTCAAACTCCGCATCTTCTAAATTACAATTAGTCAGATAAGTAAATGGCGCCTGAAACCTTCTCAGTACTTTTCCGGTTGCAAAAAGCCCACACTGGCTGTCTCTTAAACGAACCCCGTTTTCGTCCGGTCTTTCATCTCTTGGTCCCCAGAGAAGAACCGGAAGATTTAATTCTTTCGCAAGTCTGGCACATTCATACTCTGTGCCAAAATTACCATGAGGGAGGAACAAGCCATCTACCTTTTCTGCTTTAAATTTCTCCGCAATCCTGATTCTATCACCTTCGTCATACAGAAGCCCTTCTTTATTAATATCTTTGATGTCTACATATTCAATGCCTAATTCATCCAATCTCTTTCTGGTTAAATCTGCATATTCCACTGCAGCCGGCGCACTGAAAATGCTTCTTCTGGTAGGTGCAAATCCCAGTTTGATTTTTTTCATTCTCTCATTCCTCCTTCTAAATTTCTCTTGCATCTTTTGTATCATTCAAATCTCGCACACTGTCACGTTCCATAAATTCTGTACAAATCTGTATCTTAGTTTTTGTAGTATTCTTCCCCTGAATCATATCTACAATTTCTCTCACTGCCAGCCTTCCCATATCCTGTTTTGGCACCCTCAAACTGGTAAGTCTGGGTACTGCAATTTCACAAAAGGGTAAATCATCAAATCCAATAATGGAAATATCACCAGGGATAGAAAACCCTCGCTCCTTCAATGCCTGCATAGCCCCTAACGCCAGATTATCATTATCTGCAAAAAAGGCTGTTGGAAGCTTCAGGTTTCTATCCAAGTATTTCAACATTTGCTGATAAGCATCATCCATAGTTACCGGCAAAGTTACAATATACTCTGGCTTCAAGCTTAAATTATGCTTTTTCATAGCAATCTGCAGCCCTACTGATCTTGAACCAAAAGCTTTAATTCTGTATGAACCTTTTAGATATCCAATTTCCGTATGCCCTCTTTTTATCAGATATTCTCCTGCCATCCTTGCAGCGTCTGCATTGTTGATAAATACGCCATTAAAAGACATATCGTGATTCCAGTAATCCAAAATCAGAAATGGTGTCCTGGCCTTTTTAAAAATTGCCGCCTCTTCATCCGTCAACTCTGAACCATACAATACAATCGCTGTAGATTGATCTAACAATAAATTTTCTACTTGTTTTTCATAATCTTCTGCCTGACGGTCCAGGTTCAGCAGAGCCATTTCATATCCTGCCTCTCTGCAAGCCTTCTCGAACCCATCTACAACCAGTGAAAAAAATGGATTATCGCCTACTATCAGACCTCTATCCCGGTAAATTACCAATTTAATTTTCGTAATTCCCGCTTCTGTCACATATCCCATTTCCTTGGCTGTTTTCAGAATTTCTGCTGCCGTATCCTTATTCACACCTCTTTTATGATTTAAGGCATTTGACACCGTTGCAGGTGAGAAACCTGTTCTCTCAGAAATTTTTCTGATATTTACCTTCACCGTCTCACCTCAATTCTTACTGAATTTTCTTAATCTGAATAGCCATATATGGTTTTCCCGGAAGTTCTACCTTAAATTTTCCCTTGAATACTCCTCTGTCTTCCACAGTCATATTCCAGGTATCGATTACTTTTACCCGAAATTGTGTCTCATCATCAAAATAATATTCTCTAAAAGATGGCCTCATAAAGCTAAAATAAATCAGATAGTAGTCTTTCACTTTTTTCATTTTCTGTATAGTCTCTTCTGGTACTGCACATACTTCATCCCATCCGCTATTTTCATAAGGACGCAACCCGATTCCCGGAGTTTCACACATAATGTCATGAAGCAATTTAAATCTCTTATAACTCTCTCCATGAAGTGTACCCCCATGAGACCACCAAAGAATGTCCTTATCATTCATATAGGTTTCTCCATGTCCCGGATATCCTCCTCTGCAAGCTGCTTCCCAAAAACGTCTGGTAAGTTCTTCACCACTAATATTTCCCCATCCATGCTGTATATTTCCTTCATAGGCAATTTCATCTAATACTACCGGTTTTTGATATTTTTCTCTCCACTCGTTTACCAGTTCTGAAGATTTGTATAAATCCTGTCTCTGAATACTACAATGAGTAATCCATGGACGATTGTGGTCATAAAATGCATGACAGTTATGAATAGAACGCAAATGATGATATGGGTCTTTTCCACAAATAATTTTTGCATAACCTTCCCAATCCTCCACTGTCTTGTGGTCAAATAAGTCATATTCATTTGCCAGAGACCACCACATATTGCGATACGCAGAAAATCTGGCCAGCACATATTTCCAATATAAAGCATCCTGTTCTTTCGTCATCTGAGCAAATCCCCAGCGATCATAAGGATGCATAACAATCAAATCTGCTTCAATCCCCATATCCCGAAGTTTCAAGATACATTTTTCAATATGCTGGAAATGTTTCGGATTAAATCTGGTAAAATCCCAGTGATTTCCCTCTGTTTTTCCTGTATATTCTGAGAAATTTTCCTTTGTTAATACACTGGAATCCATAGGTGTCCCTTCATATGGATAAGAGCGCGGTTCACCCAAATTGTAATCATAGTGTTTCGGGAATACGCAGAAGCGTATTTTGTTAAATGCGCTATTCTTCAGTGTCTCAAAAGTCTGCTCAATCAATTCATCAGACTGAAGGTTCCACACATAACAGGTGGTTCCAATAGAATAATAAGGAGTACCATCTTCATAGGCAAAATGATAGGTATTTGCCACCCGCACTGGTCCATGGTTGCCTTTTGAAGGAGCTGTTACTGTAAAACCGCCCTCATACTCTTCTTTTAAAAAGCTTCCAGTCACTTTAAAGCTATATTCTCCTTCAAAAGATGGCATAAACCGCACTCTATAAATGCCATCACCGTCATAAAAACCGTCAACCGTAACAGTCTCATTCTTTCCTGTAAAAACGCCCTGAATTTCATAATCTGTAAAAGGATTACCTTCTGCTTTTCCCTGTATTTCTATCTCAAATAGATCCCATTTTTCCACCTGTGCCGCATATTTCAATCCATCCATTATTTGTTATACCTCCCAAACTTTTTAATCAGCCCTTAACCGCTCCTGCCATACCTTCTACGAAATAGCGCTGGAAAATCAGATATACAATCAGAACCGGAATAACAGAAAGCAGAACTCCTGCACATAAGTATCCGTAATCTGTTCCATGTTCTCCCACAAAAGTCATAATACCTACAGGTACTGTTTTCATAGTATTGTCATTGATAATAACACTTGCCAGCAAATATTCGTTCCATGTAGACAGGAAGTCTGTAATAACCAGTGTGGCCACCGCTGGTTTTGCTACCGGAAGAATAATTTTCCAGAATAGCTGCCATTTATTACATCCGTCTATATAAGCAGCTTCATCAATCTCCTTTGGAATCCCGTTGAAAAATCCTCTTAAAATCAAAATACCAAAAGAAATACCAAAACCTACATACACATAAAACAATCCGAAATAAGTGTTTAATAGCCCCAGGTTACTGTAAACCACATTAATTGGCACCAATGCGGTCTGCATAGGAAGCATCATACCAATAAGAAAGAAAACAAATAATCCCGTCTTATGTCTCACCTGAAGCCTGGTAAGAGCAAAAGCTGCCAATGCTTCAATAAAGATACCCAATGGCACTTTCAAGCAGGACACAATCAGGTCATTTCTCATATAGGTCAATAGTCTTCCCTTGGTAATGGCATTTACAAAGTTATCCCACGCTATGCTCTCCGGCATACTGAATAAACTAATACCACTATAGAAATCTCCTTTACTTTTAATAGCTGTAGCTACTAATGTAAATATAGGAATAACCCATATTATAGCCAGGAGAATTAAAATCACATATAATATTACTTTTTTGGTAATCTTCTTTGCCTTTCCTTCCATGACTTTTCCTCCTGTTTAATCTTCTTTTGCTGTAAATGATACATAAGGTACAATAACTACCATCATTAAAAGAACCATTATGCAGGCAACTGCAGTACCATATCCCACATTATTGTATTGGAATACCTGAGAATACATATAGGTAGAAAGCATCTGGGTAGAATCATTTGGTCCTCCACCAGTCAATCCCTGTACTACATCATATACTTTCATGGCTGCTACAATCAGGGTTGCGATAACAATAACAAAAGTATCTTTTAATAAAGGTACTGTGATAAAGAAAAATTTTTTCACTCCATTCGCGCCATCAATGGTAGCTGCTTCTAACATATCAGGAGAAATAGCCTGAAGTCCCGCTAAAAACAGAATCATAGGCTGTCCGATAGCCTGCCATAAAGCCGCTACAAAGACTGCATACAGACTAACTTTTGGGTCTGAAATCCACTGCTGGGAATAATCCACTCCTATTGCCTGAAAAAATTGATTGATAAATCCCACATTGGGGTTAAAAATCCATCTCCAAATAATTGCTACTGCAATAGGTGCGATAACACATGGAAAATAGAAAAATCCTCTGAAAAATGTTCTTCCCTTAAATTGCTTATTTAAGATAACAGCAAAAGCCAGAGAAATTGTCATAGTAACAAAAATAGTAAGGACAATCCAAATCAGGTTATTAACAATTGCTGTATGAAAAGTTTTGTCCTGAGAAAACAGGTTTATATAGTTCTGGATACCCACAAACTCTTTTTCTCCAATCCCATTCCACTTAAAAAGACTAATAAAAAAGGAATAGAAGACTGGTATTACAATAACGGACAAGTAAATAACTGCTGCGGGAAGTAAGAAAAACCATGCCGCTTTATCAGTTTTTATGTATCTCTTATTTTTGTTCTTCATTCTTTCACTCCTGTCCTGGTAAATATAAAGGGGCGGTAAATCCCGCCCACCTTTTATAACTTCTTACTGTTATTTACTGTTGTAAGAATCAATAGCCTCCTGAATCTTACCTCCAACTTCATCAGGCTGCATTTCTCCATTGGCTACAGCATCCTGACAGTTAAATAATACATCAGCTACTTCTGTAGGAAATGCCTGATCAGTGATTGTAAAGGTGCCATTCTCTTCGCCTTCCTTAATTAAAATCGGTACATTAGGTTGTCCTTCTGGCATAGGTGAATCCTTTGTTGGCATAGGCAGGCCATAACTATCTGTATAATCTAAAACATGCCCAAAATAATAACTCAAAAATTCGATTCCTGCTCTTGTCTCTTCTTCTGTATTTTCTGCATTAAATTGAATCATATCTGCAAACGAAGATAAACGATTATTCCCTCCACTTGGAAAGGCAAATGCACCATATTGTTCCATATCTAATCCGTTTTTAACGATATTAGAATCTTGCCATTGTCCTTCAATTGTCATTGCACATTCGCCACTAGATAAAGGCATCAATGTATCATTTGCATCCAATGTCACAAATCCTTTTGGAAAATATCCTTTATCCACCCATTCCTTAAATTTTTCAAAAGCCTTGGTAACTGCCTCGTTATCATAACTTTCATTGAAGGTATTCATTGCATCGTGTGCTTCTGCCCCTGCATAATATTCAATTAAAAGCTCTACATAGCGCATTACATGCCAACCATTTAAACCACCTGCATACATTGGTGTAATTCCATTTTCTTTTAAAGTTTCACATGCCGCCTCGAATTCTTCTAAAGTTTCGGGAACTTCAATAGCATATTTTTCAAACATATCCTTCCTATAAAATACTCCTAAAATATTATAGCTACTTGGATAGCCGGAAATTACTCCATCATATGTACAAAGTTCAAGAGCATTTTCATTGAATTTATCACTCCAATTATATTCTTTTGCTAAATCATTCAGGTTATATGTAAGTCCATTTTCTACATAAAAGCCTCCAAGACTTCCACCCCAATTAAACCACATATTAGGAAGCGTTTTTGAAGAAGCCGCAACTTTACATGCATCTTTAATTCCATCTGTATCATGATAAGAAATATTTACTTTTATATCTTTGTTCTCTTTATTAAAAGCTTCTACTACAGGTTCATAATTATCTTGCTGTGTACTCATTGCCCAATAAGTAATTTCCGTCACATTACTATCGGATTCTTTTTTATTTTCCTTTATTTCTTTTTCTGCTTCTTTTTCTGTTGTTTTTTCTGTTGTTTTTTCTGTTGAACAGCCTGATAAAGTAGCAGATATTGCCATCACAGACACCAACGCTAATGCTATATACTTTTTCACTTTCATTGCCAAATCCTCCTTTGAACTTTTGGTAGTCTCTTTGAAATCCCTCAGCAAAAATTTTCTCCGCGCGCTTATTGAAACTAAATATTTTTTGCTTTGATTTAGATATATTTTATCAAGAATTTATATTAATTTCAACTCATGTTTGCATTTCTATTATATTTTAATATAATTTTAATATATTTTTGTTTGTTTTTTTGTATATATCTAACAATATTATCTTTCTCTCATTTCTTTTTATATACCCCAATATAATATTTATATAAATTTTTATATAAATATTATATTTACCACACAAAAAAAAGAGCCTGAGTATTCATGTTCCCAGACTCCTTCAGATCTTCTTTTGTATTTTTTATATTCCTACTCACTTTTCTTCTTGTCACTTACACTTGCCCGCTCAATAAACGCTGTGCAAACCTGTGTTTTCGTCTTTATTTTTGCATTCCCATTTATAACTTCCACTAATTTCCGAACAGCCAGCCTTCCCATTTCCTGTTTCGGTACTCTTAACGTAGTAAGTGGAGGATTTGAAATTTCACTAAAGGGAAGATCATCAAATCCCACAATCGAAACATCTTCCGGAATTCTATATCCCATTTCCTGTAAAGCCTTCATAGCTCCTAAAGCAATCATATCATTATCTGCAAAAAACGCTGTTGGTAATTTAGGTTTCTGCTTTAAATGTTCCAGCATGTCTTTATATGCGCCATTCATTGTTGTAGAAAGAGTTACCGCATATTCCTTCTTTACCTCTAAACCACTTTTCTGCAAAGATGTAGCATATCCTACTGCCCTGGATCGAAACGCTTTTATCCTGAAATTGCCTTGTAAATAACCAATTTCCGTATGTCCCTTTTTAATCAGGTATTCCACAGCTACTCTGGCAGAATCAGCATTATTAATCAAAACCCCATTAAAAGACATATCCCAGGCCCAGTAGTCCAGCATCAAAAATGGACAGGATACGCCTTTATAAATTTCTACGTCTTCCTCCATCAACTCTGTGCCAAGCAAAATGATTGCGGAAGAGCTGTCATTGATAATATATTCTACCTGTTCCTTATAATTTTCATCATTTTTATTCAAATAGCAAAGCACCATTTCCATTCCTGCTGCCCTGCATTCTTTCTCAATTCCATCAATCATCAAAGAGAAAAAAGGAGTATCGTCAATGATTAATCCATTTCTCTTAAAAATAACCAGTTTCACCCTCATTATTTTAGATTCACTGATGTACCCCATTTCCTTTGCTACTCGAAATACCTCCGCTGAAGTCTCTTCACTGACGCCCTTTTTATGGTTCAAAGCATTAGAAATGGTGGCTGGCGAAAATCCAGTACGTCTGCTAATATCTTTTATGCTCACTTTCATAACCAAAACCATTCCCTCTAAATTTTTTTATAAATTTTTATATACATAATAGCAAATTTTTTTCAAAAAAACAATATTTTATTTCCTTGAGTTTCCGCGTGAAAAATGTAAAAAAATGGAATAAACACGAACACAGAAGAACAGATTGCTTATAGATCATAAAACCCTAGTAGATAAAGGATCAACACCAAACACAGAAGATCTGGGTAATACTAGCCAGATCTCCCCCCTACGGGGGAATAAGCCCATTGTGCATGCGGAATACGCTTCCCCCGATCGCTGGTGGCTTAGCTTAGCTCCGCACCGCACGCTCACCGCTCTCAGGAAAAGCTACCGCCTTGGCACGTTGGGCGATCCGGTATGATGATAATTATAAATTAATGCTAAATTAAAATTAAAAGGATTGAGGAGATAGCCTGTAACTATCTCCTCTAATAAACTTGATTAATATATTGTTACGTCATTCCAGTTACCGGAACTGTCATTACCTAAGTCAGCTGCTGAACCCGAAGATGCAGGTAAGTCATGTTTACCAAATCCTAACTCTTTTAGTTTATCTAAATTTAAACTGCCATCTGAATTTACTGTACCATTGCTATTTCCTTGACTGGTGTTATTGGAATTATTGTTCTGTGTAGTTCCTTGATTACTCTGCTGTCCACTGTTACTGTTGGATGCTTGGGTAACTTGGGTTTTAGTATCAGATAAAAATTGATTCGATACATATTGCTTAGAACCATTGATTTCTATTTCATACCACCCTGTTTCCTTTGATTGACCTATGACATGAACCTCTTGATTTGTGGTTAAACCACCTAATTTTTCACTGGATTCATCCTGTTTTGAATATGTATCACAATCCTCTAAAGCATACATAGTAACTGACATAGGTTCTATGGATTTCAAAAATTCTAATTCTGATTCAAGGGTGTTTCGCTCTTCCTCCAAACCTTTACGCTCTGTTTCTAGGTTATTAAGTTGCTCCTCTAAATCCTTTTGCTCTGATTCTAGGCTCTCTAAGGTTTCCTGTGACTCTTCTAAACTACTTGTTAAACTTTTATTCTCTGTGTTTGTTGATTTTAATTTAGAATATAAAAACATTTCCTGTTATAGATACGAAAACTAAAATTGATAAAATGATAGGTAATGATTTTTTCATCTTACAACCCCCTCTTTGTCATAAATATTTCTATTATTTTATAGAACGTATCTCTTAAATCATTTTAAAATATTTTAATGCATCAATAATTGCATTTTTCTTTTCCTCGGTTACTTGTGGCACTTTATGACCTTCTGCACCTATATTATAGTTCATTCTCTCAACAATACCAAATTCTCTTTTTACCTGAGCTATATAAAGGTTGCTAACATTTAATCCAGATTTTTCTTTCACAAAAGCCTTAATCTGCTCGTAGGTTGCTTTTGCTTCTGCACATGTCAAATCCAGCTCATCCGTAGTAATTTCAATGTCGATATGTCTAGTCGCTTTTTGTGTGGACAACAAGACTACCGTCTCCACATGATTCGTCCAGCCAAACATATCCACCGGCCAGGCTTCCACAGCGCGGTACTTCACTTTCTTGAAGCTCTCCAGATCCCGTCCCAGTGTCTCCGGGTTACAGGATACATAGACTACTCTCTCTGGAGCAAGCTGCGCCACAGCCTGAATGAATTCTTCCGTGCTGCCGCTTCTTGGCGGGTCCATAACAACCACGTCTGCCTTAGCGCCTTCTTGCGCCATGGATGTCAGGTATTCTGTTGCATCTGCTGCAACGAAATGAATATTATTGAGATTATTGCGTTTTGCATTGGCTTTGGCATCTTTTACCGCATCACGATTCAATTCAATGCCAAGCACCTTACCTGCCTTGGAAGCCATTGCCATACCAATCGTTCCAATACCACAATAAGCATCCACTACTGTCTCTTTACCAGTTAATCCTGCTGCCTGAATTGCCTTCTTATACAGCACCTGCGTCTGGGCAGAATTTACCTGATAGAAGGAATTGGGTGAAATACGGAAACGCAGTCCACACAAAACATCTTCAATATATCCTTCTCCATGCAGCGGTTTATTGCGTTCTCCCAACACCATTGTCGTATTGGCTTCATTGATATTCTGGACAATCGTTGTGATCTCAGGATGTCTTTTTCTCAATTCTGCCACAAAATTATTCTTATGCGGGAACTCTGGACAGGCAGTGACCAGTACCACCATGATCTGCTTCGTGGACATTCCCTTGCGGACCAGTACATGACGCAGAACGCCTCGCCCTGTATCTTCATTATATATCCAGATTTTAAAAGACTTTACCAGCTCTGTCACTGTCTTGATAATGGCTGATGCCTGGGCATCCTCTATGAGACAGTTATCAATAGGCACGATCGTATGGGTTCCTTCACTGTATGTTCCGGCAATAACTTCATCCTTCAATCTTCCAAACACTGCATGGACTTTATTTCTATAATGAAAAGGATAATACATTCCTGCAACGTCATGAATATTTCTGCAATATTTTCCAATATAACTCTCTACCAGCTCTTTCTTGGCTATCAGCTCTTCTTCATATGTGGTCTGTCCCATATGACAGGCTCCACATTTCTCTACATAAGGACATTTTTCCTGTATCATGATAATTCCTTTCTGTTCAAAACATTCTCTTTCTTCATTGTGCCATGGTTTCCCTGAAATGTCAAAAATACGACTATCCCGGAAAAGTCAGTCTCATCTGGTTCCACACCACATTGCCGTGAACGGATTCTGAAACACCCTCAAGTTCAAATCCAAATTTTGAATAATAAGGAATCAGCCTGTCTTTGCAGGTAAGTACCAGCCCTTTTCTTCCCTGCGCCCTGGCATCCTCAATAGCTCTCTGGATCAGTTCACCTGCATAGCCTTTTCTACGATAGGAAGGAATCGTATTCACACCAAATATCATCTGCCAACTGCCTTTTTCATCATGCATGGATGCCTTTTCATACATCTCATCCGTCAGATCCTTCTGGTCTGTTACCATGCCATCCACAAAGGCTATGAGTCTGTCACCGTCAAACATGAGCCAGAAATGTTCCTTATAATATTCCAGTCTCTGTATAAATTCATCCTCGGTTGCCGCCTCCGCTGGTGGAAAGCAGGCTGCCTCTACCTCTGCAATCTGCTGCAGATCTTCTATCTTAGCTGTTCTAATCAGCATATTATCACTCCATTCTGTTGTATCTTCATCTATTGTAGCAGTATCGTTTCCTGGTATGCAATGAATTTTTAAATATTGTCAAGTGTATGAATTATTTATATAATATACATAATTATAAACAGTTTTATTAGTAGAAGGAGAACACTCAATGAAAAGAATATGGATCGTAGGTTCCCTTGGACACATGGGACAGGCACTGATCAATCTGCTGGATATGAAATCCTATGAATTATATGAGACTGACAAAGACGAAGTCGATATTACTGACGAAGAACAGGTATTTACATTCATGAACCGTAACCGCCCTGATGTCATTATCAACTGCGCCGGTTATAATGCTTACTCTGCTGATGGCATTCCCGATTCCGACAGGGCTTACAGCATCAATGCCGTAGGCGTGCGCAATCTTGCACAGGCGGCAGAGGCTATTCAGGCGAAGCTCATTCAGATATCTACCGATGATGTCTTTTCCGACATATCTGATGTGCCCTATAACGAATTCGATGACGTGAATCCTAAAGGAATCTTTGCCAAATCCAAATATGCAGGAGAGAAATACGTAACTCAGCTCATGACGCGTTATGCCATTATCCGCAGCTCCTGGATTTATGGCATTGGAAAAGACTTCCTGAATGAAGTGCTGGAAGCTGCCAACAATGATTCTATCACCACTCTGACTCTGAAGGATAATGCGCAGGCAGTACCTACCTCTGCAGCAGAGCTTGCCAAAATCGTTAAAATATTCATAGATGATGATCATTTCGGTGTCTACCACGCTGTATGCAGTGGTGGTGGCTGTACCCGTCTGGAGTATGCACGGGAGATACTCCGGCTTGCTCACAAGGAGGATGCCCTTACCATTACCGTAGCACCTGACGCCCCACAGAAATATTCCGTACTCGACAACATGATGCTTCGTATCACCGGTCTGCCTGAACCTCAGGACTGGAGACAGGCATTAGCAGCCTATATGCAGGAGACAGGAGGACTCGAATAATGAGTGAAAATAACAAGACTAAGAAGAAGCTCAGCCTTTCTACGATTATTTTTATTGCCCTGCTCACAGGTGCTGTATTCGGAATACTGATTCATTATTTCATTCCCGAAGGATATTTTCGCGATACCATTCTTATCAACGGTATTCTCTATGTCCTCGGAAACGGCTTCATCCGTCTGATGCAGATGCTGGTCGTTCCTCTGGTATTCTGCTCTCTGGTATGCGGTGCCATGGCAATCGGTGACACCAAGACGCTTGGAACCGTTGGCGTGAAGACAATTATTTTCTACCTGATTACCACAGCGCTGGCTGTGTGCCTGGCGCTCTCCGTAGCCTCCCTGATCAATCCGGGAGCAGGTATGCACGAGACCGTATCAGATACCTCTGCTGCCGTAGAAACCACAACCATTAGTTTCGCAGATACACTGCTGAATATCATTCCTAAAAATATTTTCAGCTCACTGGCAAACGGAGATATGCTCCCTGTCATTGTATTTGCCCTGTTCACCGGTATCCTGCTGGCATCCATGGGCAATAGAGTCTCCACTGTGGCCAACTTCTTCAGCCAGTTCAATGACATTATGATGGAAATGACAACGGCTGTTATGAAGGTCGCTCCTGTCGGTGTATTCTGTCTGATTGCCAAGACCTTTGCAGGCATTGGCTTTGATGCCTTCGTTCCGATGCTCAAATACATGGGCAGCGTTATTCTGGCTCTGGCCCTGCAGTGCTTCGTAGTTTATCAGGTGCTGTTATTTCTTTTCACCAGACTGAATCCGTTCAGATTTATCAGGAAGTTCTTCCCGGTCATGACCTTTGCATTCTCTACCTCCACCAGTAATGCAACGATTCCTCTGTCCATTGATACCCTGTTCAAGAAGATAGGTGTGTCCAAGAGAATATCTTCCTTTACCATTCCTCTGGGCGCTACCATCAACATGGATGGTACCTCGATCATGCAGGGTGTTGCGGTTATCTTCATTGCGCAGGCATATGGCATTGACCTGACACCGTCTGCCCTTGCAACAGTTGTTGCAACTGCTACTGTAGCCTCTATCGGTACTGCCGGTGTACCAAGTGTCGGTCTGGTCACTCTCTCCATGGTGCTGACCTCTGTAGGACTTCCTACGGAAGGTATCGCCCTGATCATGGGTATAGACCGTATTCTCGACATGCTCAGAACCGCAGTCAACATCACCGGCGATGCAGTATGTACTACCATCATTGCCAGACAGCAGGGCGCATTTAAGAAAGAAGTATTCGATGCTGATTAAGCAACAAAAGAGCAACCGGTGTTCACTTGGTTGCTCTTTTCTGCTTAATATTCTTCTGCAATATCTATCTCTTTCTGTTCCTGCTCGATAGGCATTGGATAATATGGTGTATGTCTTAAATATACCAGCCAGTAACCGCAGCCTACGATTCCGGCTCCACCCAGAATATTTCCCAGTGTAACCGGCAGTAGATTTCTGAATAGAAAGGTTCCTGCTGTCAGACCTTGTGCTGCGATTCCATATTCCTTTGCTGTAAGTAATGCTGCAACTCCAAAGTAGATATCAGCGATACTGTGTTCAAATCCGCAAAGCACAAATATCATGACCGGCCAGAAGCTCATCATCAGCTTGCCTGACACCTTCTTTGCTGCAAAAGCCGACCATACTGCAATGCAGACCAGAATATTACACAATATGCCTCTGATGAATGCCTCCGCAAAGGTCTGCTGTACCCTCGTCATACCCGCAGCAACTATTTTTTCCGCGAGTTTCTCCTGAAACAGGTCAGGAATATGGCCATATACAATCATCACTGCCACAAAAGCTGCTCCGATAAAATTACCGACAAAAACAAATAACCAGTTCTTCAGCATTTCATAGAATTTGACCTTTTTCTCCAGTACACTGACGATGATCAGATTATTGCCTGTAAAAAGCTCACTTCCTGCCACCAGTACCATTGCCATTCCCGCCGGGAAAATAACTGCACTCAGAAGCCTGCCCAGTGAAGCATTCTCTACCGTAGCTGCTGCCGTAGTAGATGCCACTCCCGCAAAGCCTATGAATAAACCTGCAAAAATGCCTAAAATAATCATCTTCCATGCTGACAGTTTTACCTTATGTATCCCGATTTCCACAAAGTTCCTTGCAATTTCCAAAGGTGAATGCATATCCGTTTCCTCCAGTCTTATTTCCATTTCATATAGTTTAACACATTTATTGCTCTTTGGAAAATGCTTTGTTCTGATACCTTTGGCAAAAAAACTTTTATCTTGATTGAAGCAATACCTGGGAATTGGTTCCGTAAAAGATATCATCATGAAAAGCCAGCTTCTTCAAAATGGACTCCATATATTCCCAATTATCATCTACATCAAATTCATAGCTGTGTCCCCATATATATAACAACTGTGGTTCATCCGTATCCATATTTAAAAAGCGGTCAATCCCACTCATAATATCTGCATCTGCATGATGGAAGCTAGGCTTGAACCTCAGCAGGTCGGATTGTAAAGCAAAACCATGTGTATCTTTCGGAGTTCTTGCATACTGTATTCCGCATTCCTTTAATATTCTGAATGCTGATTCATCATAAGTGCCAAAGGGGAACACGAATCCTGCTATTTTCTGTTCATAAAAGGCTTCAAGATTCCTGATATCTGTTGAAATTTCATTGTATACAGTTTCCTCGTCAAGTCCCTTCAGATTAGCATGGGTCAAGGTATGCGATGCAATTTCATGCCCTTTGTAAAGCTCCCTCATATCTTTCTGATTCATCCTGTGGATCACGATATTTCCCTGGGTAAATGTATCGGCTCTTGTCTGGATTCCACTATTCTGGTTAAAAGTTGCTTTCATTCCATATTTGTTAAACAATGCGATCAACCGTCTATCCTGTTCTACTCCGTCATCATAGCTGAAAGTGACCGCTTTCTTCTTACCATTCCACATAATAATTACCATACCTTTCCATAACCTGCAGACTTTTCTGTTTCATTGAAAAATCATCTGCGCAAAATCCGCAAAGCAAGGTCTCCACACATTCCAGTCATGCTCTCCGGGATAAATCCTTCTGATTTCATGAACGCCCTTTTCCCTGATAATTTCATCCTCTGCCAGAAACCTGGGAAGGAAGCTGTCCTTATCCCCTATACAGCGGAAAAATGTATGGAAATAGCTGTTAAACGCCGGATTATCCATTGCCTTTAAATGAGTCTGCCCATAAGGCTTTCTGTCAACTACATCCCTATCCGGGTCTCCTTCAATAAAATCCCTTAAAAAACCGGAGAAGATTCCGACTTCGCTGAACAGATCAGGGTGATCGCATACAGTCCGTGTTGTCTGTACAGAGCCCATAGACAATCCTGCCATGCCACGTTTTTCCTTGCATCCACCAAACTGATACTTTTTTTCTACCATCGGAATGATTTCTTCTACCAGCATCCGTTCCAGCAGAACATGGTTTAATCTCTCTTCTAAACCAAACTTTTCTTTTACCATGCCATCGCACATGACAAGGGCAAATGGTTTTATTTTTCCCATTTCAATCAAATTATCAAGTATGATATTTGCTTTCCCTGTTGTTGTCCAGGAAATCTCGCTCTCACCGAATCCATGCTGCAGATACAGGACAGGAAGCCCCGCAGACGGTACACATGGCGGAAGATAAACAATAAACCGTTCCCAGTTATTGGAAATACCTGACATATAAAATTCGTGTACCAGTGTTCCATGTGGAATATCCCGTATTTCCGTCAGCTCATTTCCATCCGGCAGTTCAATATAATTATATAAATGGCAGTATCCATGCCCGATGGGCAGTTCAGGAAGCAGAACCTCCTGTCCGTCCACGCAGATCTGTACATAATTCACTGCTGTGGAGAACGGAAGCTCCAGAATCCATTTTTTCCCATCTTTTGTAAATGGATATGTTTTCTCCCCCAGTTTCATAGAAATCTCTTTTGCATTTTCACAGTCCAGCTGTAAATAATTTTTTCCGTCTTTTTGGAAAAGCATGTTGCTTTGTTCCATAAATACCCTCCTTGCTGCAAGTAATAAAACCATCTCTATATGGTGATATTCTCAGAATTTCATCTGTCTGCATGTTCTGACACCATTGACATAAATGTCATTTGCCAGTTCTGTAACAAGCCGCATATCCTGCCAGGTTTCACACTTATTCCCCATAAAAGTAATGTTATCAAAATGGACATCATGGACACGTACTTCTTCTGTCGGTGTCTGATACCCTCGGATCATGGAGACCGGGATATCTCCGTTCAGCACCTGGATATTATCAAAATAGATATCATTAATCTCTCCTTTGGCAAGCTGTTCCGTATATCTGCAAAGCAGAACCTTAATATCGAACAGTTTCTGTTCTGCCTGCTCTACTCTGATATTTTTATAATGTATATCATGAACATGACCGCCATCTGCCTGATGGATGGAAAGCGCCGCACCACCCATGTTTCCTTCATACTGGCAGTGTATAATATCACAATCCTCAAATACCAGGTCGTGGATTTCGCTCTGGAGGGCATAACCAAGCTCTATGGCATTACCGGGTTCTGCATTCCAGATCACGTTATTGTGAACACGCACTTTTGTTACGTCACGTACCGTTGACGGATCTTCAAACAATCTTTGGGATTTGATGCAGATACTGTCGTCTGTGGAACGGATAAAGCAATTTTTTACCTCTACATCCTGACTGCTCGTAATATCAATACCGTCTCCCGTTACAATCCTCGACATAATATTCATATCATCAATTACAACATGGTCACACGCCGCAGGAACTACATGCCAGGAAGGTCCGTCTACAGCAGTAAAGCCTTTTAAGAGTACATTATTACACCACTTGGCATAGATAAAGAAACGGTGTGCATTACTGTCCGGCAGATGCCAGCAGGCTCCGTTGATAATTCCGTTTCCTACAATGGAAATATTGTCACAATGGTCTGCATATACACACCCTGATACTACAGCACCTTCCTCAATATAAACCGTATCATTGGACTTTAAGGTAAGAACTCCTACATTATATACCTTGCCCTTTTCAAAGCAGATGGTGGTATCTGCCGGCTTCTCAATCCTGTGCGAGCAAAGTACAAACAATGCATCATGAAGACCGCCATCTGTCTCTACAGTAAACTTTCTCGGTTCATCAAGATGGATATGGACTGTTTCTCCTTTTACAGAAGGAACTATGCCAAAGCCGGACGGACGGATTTCAAGTTTTTCATATGGTGTATGGATTGAAATCTCCAGATCATACGCTTCGTTATCTACTACTACAACATAGTCAAACGAATCTGTATGGTATACCACTCGCTCTGTTCCATTGCAGGTAACACTGTATTTTGTTGATTTTTCCAATTCATCTACGGAGTTTAAAATAAATCTCGGTTCCTTGACCGGGTCCGGATTAGGATAATAAATCAAATCATTTTCAAAATCCTTCATGTCTCTTTTCTCCTATGCTTGTATAATGTTCTCAGAAACAAGGTGGTCACTACTGTTTCCAATACTGATACGCAGTTTCATTCCGCTGCTGACGGTTTCCATATTTTTGCCATAATATGAGAATTCTTCCTGGTCAATAAAGAAATCTACATCCTTCTTTTCCCCCGGCTCAAGGAAAACCTTTCGGAAACGGACAAGTTCTTTCTTTGGACGTACTACAGATGCATATAATGTTTCATAATAACACTGGACTACTTCTGCTCCCGCAACATTCCCTGTATTGCACACATTACAATGTACGTATACTTTTTTATCCTGTCCTATCTGCACATCAATGTCCGAAATATCAAACTCTGTATAGGACAATCCATAACCGAATGGATATAACGGCGTATTGGGGATATCCATATATCTGCTGGTGAAACGGTTTTCTGAATTATCTTCTGTAAGTATATGTCCGGTTTTTATATCCCAGTAGCTTATGGGCACCTGTCCCACACACCATGGAATACTCACAGATAATTTGCCGGAAGGGTTTATTCTGCCATACACAATATCTATGATTGCTTCAGCTCCCATAGTTCCTGGTCTCCAGGCCATAATGACAGCCTTGGATTTTTCTGATATCCTCCGCAGATCCAATGGTCTTCCTGCAATTACCACAGTCACGATATTACTTGTACGTTCTGCTATTTTTTCAAATAACACCTGCTGCTCTTCCGGCAAAGTCAGGAATGCCCTGCTGGCAGCCTCTCCTGACTGGGATTCATGTTCACCCAGTACACATACAACCGTATCTTCATGGGTTATCGTTTCCAGCCACTGCTCATCCCCTGGCTTGTCAGACAATTCCTGTTCCACCTGCCATACCTTACACTCTGCATCAGAAAGAATATTGCATCCAGTAATACATTCTGCTTCTATCTGCTTTTTTTGTAAAACATCTTCTATTGTTTCAACTGCCTCATGTTCTCCAAAAATTGACCAGCGGCTTAATAATTCTCTTGATTCTGTATAGGGTCCTGCCCAAATAACTTTCTTCTTCATGCTTAATGGAAGTATCTTATCATTTTTCAAAAGGACACAGCTTTCGCCGGCCAGCTGATATGCCTTTTCCCGGTTATGCAGAGTCAGTTTTCCACTCTTTCCAAGACCGGCAAACGGATTTTCAAAAAGCCCCAGCTGATTTTTCATCATCAGGACTCTGAATGCACTTTCATCAACAAACGCTTCTGGAATTTTGCCACTTTCCACCAGTTTTTCAAGACACAGCATATAAGCAGGACTCATCATATCAATGTCTACACCGGCTTCTGAAGCCTGGATTGCTGCTTCTTCCATATCAGCTGCCACTCCCTGTTCTTCCAGCTGGCCTATGGAGCCCCAATCTGAAATTATAGTTCCCTCAAATCCTTCCTTATCCCGCAGAAGCCCTTTAAGAAGTTCCTTATTTCCACTTATCGGTTTACGGTCAATAGCATTAAAAGCTGTCATGACCATAGCAGGCTTTGCTTTTAATGCCATACGGAAAGGTTTTACATACTGCTCCAGAAATGTCCGCTGGGATATTTCAACATCATTATATTCCCTTCCCGCATTCACAGCCCCATAACCTGCAAAATGCTTCAGGCATGCCGCTATTCCGGTATCAGCTTTCTGCTGATAGCCATCTACCATTGCTTTTCCCATGATCCCGTTTACATAGGGGTCTTCTCCAAAGGATTCCATCATCCTTCCCCATCTGGGATCTCTTGAAACATCAATCATAGGAGAAAATGTTGCCCTTAGCCCTTCTGAAGATGCCTCCGAGGCAGCTATAGAAGCCGCCTCAGACACCAGTTCCGGATGAAATGAACACGCCTGCCCCAACGGAATCGGATAAATTGTCCGGCATCCATGGATAACATCTGCCATAAAGAGAAGCGGAATATGATGGGGATGCTGTTCCATATATCTGCTCTGGATATCATAAATTTTATCTTTACCGATCACTCCAAGCACTGAACCGGCATATTGAATGATCCATTCCGGTGGTAACTGTTCGCCAACAACACCTGTGAGCACTGCCTCTTTATCGAAGTATACACCGGTGAGCTGCACCATCTGTCCTATTTTTTCCTGTAATGACATTTCTGACAGCAATTGCTGTAATTCATGTATTTCCATAAATACTCCTTATGTTCAATCCGTTTATTTCTAATGTTCATTTCTCCAAAGATCAGCCCGAAGCATCTAAGACCGTATTTTACTCAAAGTAGATTGTCCTGCCACTTTCTGCAGACTGGTAGATTGCTTCCAGAATACGTGTGACAACTGCAGCCTGTGCAGGCTTCACAACCTGTTCTG
>OGLT01000613.1_pt1 | contig 25294 bp, 18 predicted proteins | sample 1572911 | NCBI WGS metagenome assembly OGLT01 (sample SAMEA2582014, study PRJEB24529) | metagenome | biome: Human gut stool | place: China | collected 2011 | reverse complement strand
ATATCCACCTTTGCGCCCTGATATATCATATCTCTTATAAGATACTCGTCAAGGGCGTTTGAGGCACATATTTTGCAATCAGGATAGCCTGCCTCGTCAAGCATTTTTCTTGCTTTCTTTGAAAGATAGGAAATATCGCCCGAATCAAGGCGGATTGCACACTTGGTCTTACCCTGCGGAAGAAGAACCTCCTTGAACACCTTAATGGCATTCGGGATACCGCTCTTTAATGTGTTGTATGTATCAACAAGGAGAGTAGGATTATCGGGATACATCTCGCAGTAGGTTTTAAAAGCGTCATACTCGCTGTTGAACATCTGAACCCATGAATGTGCCATTGTACCGCCGGCGGGAACACCGTAAAGCTCGTCTGTAAGTGTGCAGGCTGTACCCTTGCAACCGCCGATATATGCGGCTCTTGCGCCGTCAACTGCGGCATTTGCACCCTGAGCACGGCGAGAACCGAATTCAAGTACGGCTCTGCCCTGAGCGGCACGGACAATTCTGTTAGCCTTTGTCGCAATGAGCGTCTGATGATTGATTGTGAGGAGAAGGAATGTTTCAACAAGCTGAGCTTCAATTGCAGGCGCTTTGATTGTCATAACAGGCTCGTTCGGGAAAATCGGAGTTCCCTCGGGGATTGCATAAACATCACCGCTGAATTTGAAGTTTCTCAAATACTCAAGAAACTGCTCGTCAAAAATGCCCTTGCTCTTTAGATACTCGATATCCTCGTCTTCAAAATGAAGTTCCCTGATGTATTCAATAGCCTGTTCAAGACCTGCCATAATCGCAAAACCGCCGTTGTCGGGAACTTTGCGGAAGAACACATCAAAATAGACATTCTTTTTATAAAAACCGTTTTTAAAATAGCCGTTTGACATTGTAAATTCGTAGAAGTCACACAGCATAGCCATATTTTCTTTTTTCATAATAATCACCTTGAATGAGATTGTATATTCTGCAACGCAGAAGCATAGATATAGTTTAGTCTTTTTTCGTCAATTTGTAAAGCGGAATTTGCACAAAAGCCGTTAAAATCCAACCCTGTTGCCTATACATTTTTAATATCTCGGTTGACATTTTACCGCTTAAAGGTATAATTAAGTTATATCGAAAACAATCCACTCGGAGGTAAAAATATGAACAGCGAAAATAATAAACTCTGCCCATTCTGCGAAAGCGAAATGATGATTATTCAGGACAACCTCAACAACGGCAAGCCGTACCTTGAATGCCCCACCTGCGGACTCCGTTTTCAAATTGAAGGCTTCCCCGAAAATCCGCAGGAAATCAGAGAAACTGAGTGATTTGGTTAGCTTGATTTGTCTGATTTTAATGTAATTCAATTAAATAAGCATCACAAAAAAGCGAAAGCCGTGTATTCGACTTTCGCTTTTGTTTTTGTTACTGTACTGTGTTGTAAATATCAATTGTTTTTACCGATGAGGTATCTATGCTGTCAAAAACAACTTTTCCCTTTTCATCAAGCACAGCAAAATTATATTTTGTTGCATCTCCACTTATTTTAAGAGTGTCTTTATCAAGAGTTGCCTGTCCTTTGTTTCCGATAACCAACACATACTTATCCGAACTATTAACTACTATGTTGTACCCTTTTTCAGAAAATGAATATAACTTATTACCGTTTTTATCATATAAGGTATTGGAACCATTATATATGACAAATGTTCCGTTTTGATTGGCTATGTAATCGGTAGCCTTAGTTGGTTCAAGTTTACAATTTAATTCATAGTCAAATAATCCGCAATAATTTAAACCATCAGCACCCTTAAAACAGAATAAAATTCCGTCATTATTGTAGGAAGGTTCAGGAAACATCATATAATGAGGAGAATTATATACCAATTTCAGTTTGCCTATATAATCACTATCCATTTTGGAAACTGTTTTTTCTTTTACATTGTAAGTTTCTACCGACTTAGTATCATCTAATTCCGCATAAACCAAACAGTTACCATATACTTTGGTATTCTTTCTATCTCCTTTAGCAGTTATCTTACTGTTTTCAAATTCGTTTACTTCACCGTCAGGTGTGACAATAGCCATATTTTTTTCGCCCGTTTTGATAACAGCTATACCATTATTAAAGTACAAATCATTTAGGTCAGCGTCATTGCATTTCCATTCTTTTCCTGTTTTTGCAAAATACACTGTTTTTTCATCATTATCGTGTATACAAAACACTCCCTCTCCGCTATATCCAACAGAGGCTTTTTCGCTTGACACAGATTTGTAAGTATATACAATTTCGCCGTTTGGATTGTACATATCATACTTATAATAAGCGTCATTAAAATCAGCCACACTGGTTTCAACAACCGTATATCCGTACCCATAGGCAGTTACATTGGAATATGTTCCATATACTTTACCGTTTTTACCAACAACCGTACAAGTGGTATTACTATCTGTATTTTTCAATCCGCTGTATCCGTTTTCAAAAATTGTAGCTTCTGAAAAACTCTCAGCAGGACACCTAAAAAGCATTTTTCCGTTATTATCAATGCAACCGTAATAATCCTGACTGTCAGTATATTTAACCCAAGCAAGGTCTTCATTGAAATTAAAGCCGGAATTATTTGTATTTATTGGCACATATGTTTTTGGTGAGCCGCAGGCGCATAACATAAAGGTCATAACCAAAGACAAAAATAACGCTGTTAATCCTTTTTTCATAAAAATCCACTCCTCATTAATTAAATTATGTAACAATCTGTTACATAAATATTGTAACAGATTGTTACAATAGTGTCAATAACCAAATGCAAACAGGGATTGATATTTTGATGAAAATGGTCGGACTTCATGCCATAAGAAAGAAAAAGGGATACAGCCAACTTAAAGTCGCTATGGATTTGAGCATAAGCCGTGAGGCTATCTCTTATTACGAAAACGGTCTGCGTTGCCCAAACCTCGAAATGCTCGTAAAACTGTCCGATTATTTCAATGTTTCAATCGACTACCTTATTACAGGAAAAAACTTCGGCGAATAGTCAAACAAATTATTTTGCAGAATAAATCACCGCTCGGCTCAAAATGTCAAATTTCACAAAAATGTGTTGACAAATCGACTGAACGGTGATATAATCTATCTTGCGTTGAAATTTATGAGTAAGTTTGCAAAACCGACCTTCATAATTTCATCGGTTAAAATTAATATAGGGGTATAGCTCAGTTGGTAGAGCAGCGGTCTCCAAAACCGCGTGCCGAGGGTTCAAGTCCTTCTGCCCCTGCCAAGCAAAAACGGCTTAAACACTGCGTTTAAGCCGTTTTTTCATATAATTTTATTTACGGAGCACGGTCTGATTTTTCACTTTTGACGCTCATTTCAGGCATCAAATAGTTCAACAGGCGCTAATAATTCCAACGTTTCCGTCTGCTACATCATCAAAATAGCATCAATTTACTAATTTCATTCGAGAAATAAATCGTAATTTAATTATTTCTTTTCATCCACTTCCGCAAGTATTGAAAAATCATTATTAAAATAGTAATTTGCTATAACAATATTTCTATTTTTATAGTATTGTTCTAAATATAAATTAGAAATATCTGTTACTGCATATATAACGCTACGTAAATATTTTTCAATGTCTTTGTATTCAAGTTTAAATAAATTTCCAATTATCTTGCTTTCTAATCGGCGAAAACTTGCTGTTCTTTTAAAATGAGCATCTGTCATTCAGTTATTATGTACAAACATATTTCGCAAATTTACAATATCTATTAAATCATTCCAAATGTCTTTTTCTATAACTTTTTTTACATCTATTTCAAAAGCTTTTTTAAAATTAGTATTTGCTTTTTCAATATTCATAAAATCATTTCCAGTATGTTTATCAAGTACTTTAAGTATATATTCACTTCTTACCCCAAAATTATTTATGTAAATCAACGCTTCAAAATAATCTCTAAAAATGACTTCAATTATGGATGCTAATTCTATAAGTTCCATCTGATAGCAATCATATCCTAAAAGCCATTCTTCCGTATCCGGATATTTTTCTTTAAGAACAGATAACCCCACATTATTGATATTAGATATGCGAATAAATCTTGCTATTTGATTTTTAATATTTTCAACCGTAGACCCTCTACCACAATTCACGCAATAATTATAACCACCTTGACCTCGTATTTTTTTATCGTGAATTAATATATGTATTGTTCCACAATACGGACAACACAACTGATAAAATTGAATTCGTCTGCGGTGCATATTAGAAAAAAATTCTATTTCACATAAAGGTTTTCTTTTCAATTTTTTGCAAACATTCAAATAAAACTCGTAATATATAGTCTTCATAAAGGAACGATGATTTTCTTGAAATTCAGAAATAAACTCCTCATCGACTAATGTATATATTTCATTTTTCGATTCTTTCATAACAATATTTCCTTTAACTGCTTTCTCATATCCTCTAAATTGATTTTAACATAGTTTATAAAACTATTCAACTATATATCAAACCCATCCGTTATCCCATTCAATTTTGTCAAATCTCTTTTTACATAATACAGTTCCGTAATTTCGGAAGTAGTATGTCCAAGAAGGTCTGCAACCTGTCTTGGTGTGAGGGATTTTATTGAACCGTCAGGTTGCTTTATGCCGTTTACAAGGTTTGTAGCAAAGGTGTGGCGGAGGGAGTGCAAGCCTTTGGTTTCTATTCCTGCGGCTTTGAGAATTCTGTAATAGCGTTTTCTGAAGTTGACAGGACGTGTAAAATTGCCGTTTTCATCGGGTATCAGCGGTGAGTCCTCTCCAAAGTAGAATTCTTTTCTCAGGTCGAGTATCATTTCGATTGCAGTATCGTTAAGCAGAACATCTCTCTTGCTTGTGGCACTTTTCAGCTTGCCAACTTTCACATCTCTTCCTTTTTCTGCTGTGATTCCGTCACGCTTTGATATTTCCTTAACACCTCTGTTAAGGTGCATAACCCTGTTTGCAAGGTCAATGTCGCTGTTAAGCAGTCCGAGAACTTCACCTGTTCTCAAACCGGTATTCAGCATAAGTATATATGCGGCGGCTTGCTGATATTTTCTCTTGCCGTTTGAGAATGTACTAAACGCTTCATCTTTAAATATTTTAATCTCTTCCGGCGTGAATATCGTTATGGTTTCGCTCGTCGGAAGATTTTCTTTGTCCTGCGCCGCCAAAAAGTTGCTCTTCTTAATCATCGGAGCGCTTATCATAGGATTTCTGTCAATATACTCTTGTTGAGTAAGATAACGGAAATACTCATTCAGCACATTATGAACCTTCTTAACTGTTGTGTAAGCATAACCCTCGTTCATTTTGTCATTGAGCAATTTTTTAATGTCCGCCGACTTGATATCTCCGACTACCTTATCGCCGATATACGGATAGATTTGATTTTTCGCAGTACATTCATACCGGTCATATGTAGTGCGTTCCACAGACGGAAACTTAAACACCTCAAGCCAGTTCTGCATACTGTCTTTCAGCCTTTTCTTTGTTTTCTGCGACTCAATTATTGAGTCATTAAACGCCGTAATATATTCAGTCATTTTCTTATTTACCTCAGCTTTTGTTGTGCCTGAGAAGCTTTTTCTTTTTCGTTCGCCGCTTTCGTCCATATACCATACAACACCGCCCCAACGGTTGTCCGTCCTCTTGAAAGCATTGCCGTTAGTAAGTAATTTTCTTGTTGACATAACATCAAGCCTCCTTAACACAGCTGTCGGGATGTGGCATTATCTTGCAAACAAAAAGAGAGTACAAATAAAAATTGTACTCTCTTTATATACAATATTCTGTTTTTAGTATTCAAAAGGGATACTACCCCCATCTTAATGCAATCTCTCTTTTTCAAATATTTCAATGTGACACCGTCACAAATCAATACTTGACCATACGAATTGCTTCTGCATTTTCATAAATAAAAAAGGAGTTATGAAGAACGGAGTCTTAAACTTCATTTCTTCACAATCCCTTGTTATCCCTTATATAATAGTTTAGGACTGTTTTTGGTTTTTAAACGCACCGCTGAGCGGATATAGCTATCCTTCAGGTGCTTCCTTGCCCTCTTGATTTAAAAAAATCTCAAACAAGGGGGCGACACATAAATCAGTATGTGTCTCACGATCTGATTAAAAATCAGATACTACTTAATCACAGCGTCCCTCATATTTCACTATATGCGGACTGCGACCGGCAATATTGCAGCGGTACATACTTCTTTTGAGTAATAGCCTTTTCTGCAATCTAATCGTTTTACAGATTGACGAATTCTAACCTATCCAAAGGAAACGACTGTACATTGTCAACACCTATATATTATCACATTCTCTTTTCGTTTTCAAGTGTTTTTTGCTTTAGTTACTTTAGGAATTAACTACTATTTCGTCAGTAAATGCCTAATCATAAAACTCAAACATAGCTCTCAACGCAAAAAGGATACACATCAAAGTGTACCCTTTTATTCTTAATATTTATCTTTCACGATGGATAAATTGAACGCAATTCACCCATTCAGTCCTGCCTTCTATTGATACTATCTCAAGCAGTAAATAATTCAATGTAGGTTCATCACGATTCACCACTAAATTATCAAAATACAAATTCTTTGTAAAAAGAATTCAGTCGAATAGCATTGAAATGACAGGTAAATTGTGATAAAATATATACAAAAGTTACATCATTTGGCAATACATTTGATTCAAATATAGTAATATTTCAGTTGCAAAGTCAGGTATTATTTATGGAACTTATTAACAACACTACCAAAACGCTCAAAGATGATTTGTCCGTTGAGATAAAAAAAGGAAGCAAACTTTCCATTGCCGCTGCTTGTTTTTCAATTTATGCATTTCAGGAATTAAAAAAGCAATTATCTGGAATTGATGAACTTCGTTTTATTTTTACCTCTCCTACTTTCACTACTGAAAAAGCTCCTAAAGAAAAGAGAGAATTTTATATTCCCAGACTAACCCGTGAAAAAAGTTTGTATGGTACAGAGTTTGAGATAAAGTTAAGAAATGAACTCACTCAAAAGGCAATTGCCAAAGAATGTGCCGAGTGGATAAAAAAGAAAGTTACATTTAAGTCGAATATAAGTGATAAGACAATTCAGGGCGGTATTGTAGTAGATGAAGTTGGATACACACCGATAAATAACTTTACAACAATTGAGCTTGGTTGTGAAAAAGGCAATGTAATCAGCACAACCATTGTTAAGGATAATTCATTGGCAAAGACATTGCTTGCGGATTTTAATGAAATTTGGAACAATAATAAAGTATTGCAGGAAGTCACCGATGAGGTTATTGGCAATATAACGGCTGCCTACAACGAAAATTCTCCTGATTTTATCTATTTTGTTACACTCTATAATATCTTCAACGAATTTCTTGAAGATATTTCAGAAGATGTTCTTCCTAATGAGGCAACCGGATTTAAAGAAAGCAAGATTTGGAATATGCTTTACAATTTTCAAAAGGACGCCGCTCTTGCAATCATCAATAAACTTGAAAAATACAACGGATGTATTCTTGCAGATAGCGTTGGTCTTGGCAAAACTTTTACTGCACTTGCTGTTATCAAGTATTACGAAAACAGAAACAAGTCTGTACTTGTTTTGTGTCCTAAAAAGCTGACAAACAACTGGAATACATATAAAGACAACTATATCAATAACCCTATTGCATCCGACCGTTTGAGATATGATGTGTTATATCACACCGACCTTAACAGAACACACGGTAAATCTAACGGTCTTGATCTGGATAGGCTAAATTGGGGCAACTATGATCTTGTAGTTATTGATGAATCGCATAACTTCCGTAATGGCGGAAAAATAATTGAAAATCCTGATGAAGATGATAAAGAAAACAGATATGTAAAACTTCTCAAAAAAGTAATTCGTGCAGGTGTGAAAACAAAAGTTCTCATGCTTTCTGCAACGCCGGTAAACAATCGTTTTAATGATTTAAAAAATCAGTTAGCACTTGCGTATGAAGGTCACACTGAGTACATTGACAAAAAATTGAACACCACTCGCTCTATTGACGATATATTTAAAAACGCACAAAGGGCATTTAATACTTGGAGCAAATGGGATGTTTCGGATAGGACAACAGACAATCTGTTGAAAATGCTTGATTTTGATTTTTTTGAAGTGCTTGACAGCGTTACAATTGCCCGCTCAAGAAAGCATATTCAAAAATACTACGATACTACGGATATAGGTACATTCCCGTCAAGGCTCAAACCAATATCACTCAGACCTAACTTAACTGATTTAAAATCAGCCATTACATATAATCAAATTTTTGAGCAGCTTATGCTCCTATCACTTTCAATATACACCCCCACCCACTATATTCAGGCAAGCAAAAAAGAAAAATATTCTGACTTATTTGGTAAAGATAAAGAAAAAATCGGATTCGACCAAATGGGTCGTGAGCAGGGTATTCGCAGACTTACTGCAATCAATTTGATGAAGCGTATGGAAAGTTCTGTTTATTCATTCAACCTTACGCTTACACGCATTAAGGCATTGATTGACAAAACCATAAAAGCTATTGACGATTTTAACAAGTTTACAGACACCAAACTTGACCTAACAGATATTTCTGATGTTGATGAATTTGACGATGAAGATCAGAATATTGATGACCTTTTCTCTTTTGGTAAAAAAATAAAAATCAGTCTTGCCGATATGGACTATGTTTCATGGAGAAAAAGTCTGCAAAAAGATGCAGATATTCTTGAACTGCTTACTCTTATGGTTGGTGATATTACACCTGAACATGATTTAAAGCTGCAAGAACTGTTGAAAATAATTGACAACAAGATAAATCACCCGATAAATGAAAGCAATAAAAAGATAATTATTTTTACTGCCTTTGCCGATACGGCAGGATACTTATATGACAATGTAAGCACTTATGTAAAAACGAAATACGGTCTTAATACCGCAATGGTATCCGGTATGGTTGAAGGACGCACTACATGTCCAAATCTAAAGAAAGACTTGAACACAGTGCTCACATGCTTTTCTCCAATATCAAAAGACAAAAAATTGCTTATGCCAAATGATGATACAGAGATTGATTTGCTCATTGCAACTGACTGTATTTCAGAAGGTCAGAATTTACAGGATTGCGATTATCTTATTAACTATGATATACATTGGAATCCTGTTCGCATCATTCAGCGATTTGGACGAATTGACCGTATCGGAAGCAAAAATAAAGTCATTCAGCTTGTAAACTTTTGGCCGGATGTAACCCTTGATGATTATATCAATCTTAAAGCAAAAGTTGAAACACGAATGAAAATTGTAGATATGACTGCAACAGGCGATGACAATCTGCTAAGTGATGAAGAAAAGACCGACCTTGAATACAGAAAATCACAACTCAAACGCTTGCAAGAAGAGGTTGTTGATATTGAAGATATGTCAAGCGGTATTTCTATAATGGATTTGGGTCTTAATGAATTTAGACTTGATTTGCTTGAATATGTAAAGAATCATCCCGATATAGATAAAACACCTTTTGGACTTCATGCAGTCGCAAAAGCAAGTGATGAAATGCCGTCCGGAGTTATCTATGTGCTAAAAAATCGCTCCAACAGCGTAAACATAGATAACCAGAACAGACTTCACCCATTCTATATGGTTTATATCAGTGAAGACGGACAAGTTATCTGTGACCATTTGTCGCCAAAAGCAATGCTTGACAAAATGCGTTATCTTTGCAAAGGCAAAACTGAACCATACACAGACCTTTGCAAACAGTTTAACAAAGAAACTCGTGACGGCAAAGATATGTCAAAATTTTCAGAATTGCTTGGCGATGCCATTTCATCTATTATCGAAGTAAAAGAAGAAAGTGATATAGACAGTTTCTTGGGTGGTGGACAGGTCAGCTTTTCAACAAACGAAATTAAAGGATTAGATGACTTTGAACTTATTTGCTTCTTAGTCGTAAGATGAGGTGATTATAATGCTCGGATTACCAAAGACGACGGAAATGAGTAAGCAGCTTCCGAAAAAAGCTATTTATACTAAATTTCAAATGAATACAGCAGCAAAAGCAAAAATTGATGCTGATATTTCAAGAATAACTATCGTCAATGAAATAACGCCGAATAAGGTTAATATTCCTGCCGGAGAAGATGTAAAAAGTTTTTTTGTTTTGCTTGTTTCACTCAAAAAGAAAAAATATGATGAAAAAACGATAGCAACGCTTTCTAAGTTGATACCGCAGAATATTTTATTTGTTCTTGAATATGAGAATGAAAGCAGACTTGCTATTTACCATACAAAGGTAATGCAGACAGAATGGAAACCCACTGAAAATCAACAAATTGAACTTCATGGACTTAACCTTGATACAGTCTGGGAGAACATTGTTAAGAGTTTGGAGTGTGGAGTGTGGAATGAGGAATTATCGCTTGACGAAAACATTGCACTACATAACAAACAGGAACAACTAAAAAAACAAATAGAAAAACTGGAAAAGCAAGCGAGGGCTGAAAAACAGCCTAAAAAGAAATTTGAGTTGGTTCAAAAATTAAAAAAATTAAAGAAACACCTGGTATCGGTTTAACAGGCTGCGTTGGAGTTTATTATGAAAGTGTATAAAAGAATGACAATTATATCAGCTTTAGTAGCAGTAGGCTCATTTCTAATTGCTATTTTATTGAATTATGTTTGCATATCGTGTAAGGAAATAGACTTTTGGATAGATGTGTTCCTTGGTTTATTTAGCGGAGCAATCTTGACTACTTTAACATCGGTTATTTCGTACTGTCATGAAAAGCGAAGAACTTTAGAATATTTTGTCAATCATACACAAAATATTCTTTCGTACATAAATAAGTATCAAGAGAGTATGTCTTTGACACAAAAAATCAAATTTTATCTTGATTATTTCGATTTAGATAAATCTGATTGGGATATGGATATTGGAAATATGGATTTTTTCTTTGAGAAGATAACAGGGAATTTTAAGTATATTTACAACAGTATATATAAGCCTATTCTTGATTTTGACAATAATGTTGCGAAGCATGTTTGGCATTTTAGATGGTACCTTGACGGGTCAGGAAAAAATGATGCTGTAATGGAAGACTTTCTGTCTGAGTTACAGGAACATCTGTTAGAAAAGATAGAAACAGATATTCCAACAGAATATGATGATAAAGGAAAAGCAATAGCGGTTTGTCACTGTTCTGGTGTTAATCCTAAACTTGTCAATGATATTCAAAAAGAACTTAATGGACACTGTTTTGAAATTATGTATGGAAAAAAATCAACAAGGAAAGAATTAAATTCGCGGGAGGACATAACAAATGGACAAGTTAAAAATGCAGACAGTTAATAAGGCTGATGAGAATTTTAAGAGATTAGCAGAAATGTTTCCTAATGCTGTAACAGAGGCAAAGGACGAGAACGGTGAAGTAGTTCGTGCTATTGATAAAGATGTACTTATGCAGGAAATAAACACAAAGGTGGTTGACGGCAAAGAGGAACGCTATCAGTTTACTTGGCCTGACAAGAAGAAGTCTGTCCTTCTTGCAAATGCACCGATAAACAAAACACTCCGCCCTTGCAGAGAGGAAAGCGTTGACTTTGATAATACCGAGAATCTCTATATCGAGGGCGACAACCTTGAAGTGTTAAAACTGTTGCAGGAAACATATCTCGGCAAAATCAAGATGATTTACATAGCCCCGCCGTATAATACGGGAAATGACTTTGTTTATAATGATGAGTTTGGAATTAGCAGTGAAGAATGGAACGAGGTCAGCGGCAGTTATGACGAAGATGGCAACCAAATAGTAGGCAAACTTGAAAAGAATACAGAAAACAACGGTCGTTTTCACACCGATTGGCTGAATATGATTTATCCGAGATTGAAGTTGGCAAAAGATTTGCTGACGGATGACGGGGTGCTAGTTATTAGCATTGATGACAATGAAATTGAAAACATTCACAAATGCTGTGATGAGATTTTTGGCGAAGACAACTTGATTAACTGCTTTATTTGGAATTGCTCAACAGCAGGTGGAATCCGACCTAAATTTGCAAGCAAGACGCACGAATATATCCTTGTATATGGAAAGAATAAAGATGCTCTGAATATGATCTATGCTCCGCTATCATCCGATGCAATTAAAATGTACACACAAGAAGATGAAAAAGGACGTTATAGAGATAAGGACTTTGTGTTCAAAAACAAATCGACAAATATAAATCAAAAGTATGGCATTACTTGCCCAGATGGAGAAATCGTATATCCAAAAAACGGATATATTTATAGATTTATTCGTGGAAAATTTGAAGAAGCTCTCGCAGATGGTATAGTCACCTTTAAGCAAACAAATACGGGACCGCTTGTAGATAAGAATGGTAATCAAGCACACTGGAATATTTATATCCGAAAGTATTTGGGTGATGCAATGGGTGCACCTTCTACATTAGTGCCCAAGGAAATGATGAGTATTTACAATGTAGGAACACAATGCGTTCAAGATTTATTTGACGGAATCAGGGTGTTTGAAAATGTGAAGCCAGTAGATGTAATTGGTTATATGGTAAATATGCTTTCGAATAAAGACAGTATTGTAATGGATTTTTTCTCTGGCTCTGCTACTACCGCTCACGCTGTTATGCAGTTAAACGCCGAGGACGGTGGACACCGTAAGTTCATTATGGTGCAGTTGCCTGAAAAAACAGACGAAAAAAGCGAGGCATATAAAGCAGGATACAAGAATATATGTGAAATCGGTAAAGAGCGTATTCGTAGAGCAGGCAAAAAAATTAGAAGTGAGAAGTTAGGAGTTAGCAATGAAAATACCGATAACTCCTCACTCCAAACTCCTAATTCCTCACTTGACACCGGTTTCCGTGTGTTGAAATGCGACAGTTCCAATATGAAAGAGGTTTACTATAATCCTGCCGAGTATGAACCGTCACTTTTCTCATCTCTTGAAGATAACATTAAAGAGGACAGAACGCCGGAAGATTTACTGTTCCAAGTAATGCTTGACCTTGGAATTTTGCTTAGCAGTAAAATTCAAGTTAGGAGTGAGAAAGTAGGAATGAGAAATTATTCTTACTTTGATGTTGAGGATGGATATTTGATTGCTTGCTTTGACAAAAACATTGATGAAGAAGTCATCACGGCTATTGCCAAACAAAAACCATATTATTTTGTTATGCGTGACAGCTCTATGGCAACTGATAGTGTTGCAACCAACTTTGAGCAGATTTTCGCCGCATATAGCCCTGACACAGTAAGGAAGGTGCTATGATAATTCATAATGCATAATTCACAATTCATAATTGAGGAATACTATGAAAACAAATAATATTATTGTAGAAAAGAGTAAAGCTTTCGCTATTAGAATTATAAATTCATACAAATATCTTTGTGAAGAGAAACACGAATATATTTTGTCAAAACAACTTCTTCGTTCAGGAACGAGCATAGGGGCAAATGTTAAAGAGGCTATACGAGGACAAAGTAAAGATGATTTTATCCACAAACTGAATATATCACTTAAAGAGGCAAGTGAGTCAGAATATTGGATTGAGTTGCTATTTGAAACCGACTATATTACAAAGCAACAATTCGACAGTCTTATTGGTGATTGTCGGGAGCTTATTAAGCTACTAACCTCTATTATTAAAACAAGCCGAAAGGAGGGTAAATAATTCATTATGCATTATGCATTATGAATTATGAATTGATTTGAAGTTTAATTTTAAGATTCAACAATATCAAACGGACGCAGTTGATGCTGTTATAAATGTCTTTAACGGTCAAGGCTTTCATGATAAAACAAATTACATCCGTGACCTTGGTAATAAAAATCAAACCGATGCGCAGATGACCATTAACACTCCCAATGAAGAATTTGATGTTATAAATGACATAGGATATAAAAACGAGCTTGTTGAACTTTCTGACGAGCAGTTATTACAAAATATTCATACCCTGCAAAGTCAAAATAACATAAAGCTCTCCCCTTCCCTTGTAAAAGATTTGGGCAGATGCAGTCTTGATATTGAAATGGAAACGGGTACCGGTAAAACCTATGTATATATCAAAACTATGTTTGAGCTAAATAAAAAATACGGCTGGAGCAAGTTTATTGTAGTGGTACCGAGCATTGCTATTCGTGAAGGCGTAAAGAAATCGTTTGAAGTAACCACTGATCACTTTATGGAACACTACGGCAAAAAGGCTCGTTTCTTTATCTATAACAGCTCTAACTTAAATCAGCTTGATAACTTTTCATCAAACTCAGGCATCAATGTTATGATTATAAATACACAAGCTTTTGCTACATCTCTTAAAGAAGGCGGTAGAAGCAAGGAGTCTCGTATTATTTATTCAGAGCGTGATGAATTTGCATCTCGCCGTCCCATTGATGTTATTAAAGCAAATCGTCCAATTTTAATTCTTGACGAACCTCAGAAAATGGGCGGTGATGTAACACAAAAGGCATTGAAAAACTTTAATCCGCTTTTCAGTCTTAACTATTCTGCTACCCACGCAAAACACCATAATCTTGTTTATGTACTTGATGCTCTTGATGCATTCAACAAAAAACTTGTCAAAAAAATTGAAGTTAAAGGTTTTGAAGTTAAGAATTTAAGAGGAACTGACAGCTATCTATATCTTGAACAAATTGTGTTATCGCCAAAGAAACCGCCAATGGCGAAAATTGAGCTTGAAATCGGATATAATAAGTCAATTAACCGAGAAACACGAATTCTCGGTGTAAATGATAACTTGTACTATGTTTCCCAAGAAATGGAACAGTATAAGGGTTATACCATCTCTGAAATTAACCCTCTTTATGGTACAGTAACTTTCACTAACGGCAAAGTAATCAAAACCGGAGATGTTGTTGGAGATATTTCTGAAAACGATATGCGCCGTATTCAAATTAGAGAAACCATACTTTCTCATTTTGAAAAAGAAGAAAAACTCTTTGACAAGGGAATTAAATGTCTATCATTATTCTTCATTGATGAAGTTGCAAAATATCGTCAGTATGATGAAAACGGAGATGAAGTTCTTGGCGAGTATGGCAAGATATTTGAGCAGGAATACATCAGTGTTTTAAACGACTATGTAACATTGCTTGATACCCCGTACCAAAGATATTTAAAGTTCATCTGTAGTGATGTAACTAAGGTACATACAGGTTACTTTAGTATTGATAAAAAAGGTCATGCTATTGACAGTAAATTAAAGCGTGGCAGTGAATTTTCCGATGATATTTCAGCATATGACCTTATCTTAAAGAACAAAGAAAGATTGCTTTCATTTGACGAGCCTACAAGATTTATATTTTCTCATTCCGCACTTCGTGAGGGTTGGGATAATCCAAATGTTTTTCAGATTTGTACACTCAAACATTCCGATAGCAACACCGCAAAGCGTCAAGAAGTCGGTCGTGGACTTCGTTTGTGCGTAAATCAGAACGGCAATCGTATGGATGCGGAAAGTTGTGGCGAATCTGTACATGATATAAATACCCTAACGGTTATTGCAAGCGAAAGCTATAAAACATTTGTTACGGATTTGCAGTCGGATATTAAATCTGTACTTTATGACAGACCTACTGTTGCAACGAGTGAATATTTCAAAGGCAAGTATGTTAAGGTTGATGATGTACCTACGCTCATTGACGATAAAACCGCAAATAAAATTTACAAATATCTTATCAAAAATGATTATATTGATGATGACGATAAGGTTACTGACAAATATCGTCAAGAAATTAAGAGTGGTACTGTCGCTGAACTACCGGAAGAATTAAAACCTATGGCGGATGGTATACATACGCTTATTCAGTCTGTATATGATGACAACATTCTTCAAGATATGTTTACAGATGGTCACGAAACAAAAGTCAAAGATAATCCTCTTAATGATAACTTTGCCAAAAAAGAATTTCAGGCATTATGGAACGAGATAAACCACAAATACGCTTATACAGTAGAATTTGACAGCAATGAACTTATACAAAAAGCCATTGCTCATATTGATGATAAATTATTTGTTACTGAACTTCAATACACCACAACTGTCGGTCATCAAAAAGAAGAAATGAATGAATACGAAGTTGAGCGTGGAGCTTCCTTTACCAGCGAAAAAACGAGAGTACAAACACTTAGACACACTGAAACAAGTCAAGTCAAATACGATCTCATTGGCAAAATTACTGAGGGAACATCATTAACAAGAAAAACTGTATCAGCAATTTTACAGGGCATAAATATCAAAAAATTCTATATGTTTAGAAATAATCCTGAAGAATTTATTACAAAGGTTATCAGGCTTATCAATGAGCAAAAAGCTACAATGATTGTAGATCATATTTCTTACGATACTATTGAAGGAAAATACGATAGCACAATCTTTACAGCCGAAAAAAATACGCAGAGCTTTGATAAGGCATTCCTTGCAAAAAAAGCAATTCAGGATTATGTGTTTACGGATGGTTCTGCAGAAAAGAGTATTGAAAGAAAATTTGCAGAAGATTTGGATGCAGCGGAAGAAGTATGTGTTTACGCAAAACTTCCGAGAACATTTCAAATACCTACTCCCGTCGGCAATTATTCTCCTGACTGGGCAATCGCTTTCTACGAAGGAACGGTTAAACATATCTTCTTTATTGCTGAAACAAAGGGAACAATGGAAACGCTTAATCTTAGACCGATAGAGCAAGCAAAGATTTCTTGTGCCAAAAAATTGTTTAATGAAATGTCAACAAGCAATGTTGTTTACCATGATGTTGACAGTTACCAAAGCTTATTAGACATTATGAATTCAATATAAACAAAGAAGAAAAGTCGAGTTTGTGTATTCAACTTGACTTTTCTTCATACAACATAGTAATACACATTAAAAAAGTGAATACAAAACTAACAAATAAATGAAACAACTATAATACTTGTCAAATAAATACTATGGAAAATATAAGAATCAACAAAGTGCAGAAAGCGGCATTCGAACTAATTCAATCAGATGCAAGATTTTTAAATACAATAATTGATATCAATACAAATGCTAAAAATATTGATAGTAATTTTTTAATGATGTGTCAACCCTACATAGGAATATTTGCAGATGGTGCAGAACAATGGTGTCGAAAAATGGGGTTAGCCGCACCAGTGTTTAACAAAAAAGAAAAGACTTATTATTCTTCTCTTAGACAAGGGCATAAGCTTTTTGAAAAATCTTATAACGATTATACTAAAGCTCTAATGCATCAATTTTACAAAAGTGATAATTATTTCTTTAGAATAAGTGGATTGCGTAAAAATGCCTATTATAATGTAGGAACTGATATTTGCAATGGAGAATTCTGTGGCAATACAATTTTGTGTGCTTTACACACTCCCATTGATGATTTTGAAGATAAAAATTCAGGTGATTTCATTAGCGAGATGGGTGTAATCGTAGGTAAATTGGCTGCTTATTTAGGGTGCAGAAACTTTCCTCCATATAATTACGATGATATCAATAACATAGTTATATATAAAGACTATCACTTTTATCACAATTGCCCATTAGTTTTAAAAAATGATGTAGGGTTTGTATTGTTTTCAATTCTTTGCAATATCAATTATGCAATAAAATTTGTTGAAAACTACTTCGTTGAAAACATTCCCCAAAAATTCAAATTTGCCTATTTACAATATTATTACCTTTGCGACTTTATAAGAGAAATGAACGAATTACTAAACACCAAGTTGGAATTAAATAGTTCTCTTAAAAACAGAAATATTAGAAATTGCCTTGCACATTATGGACTAGGACAATTTATGAAAGAAACTGACATTGATAAAGAAGATATCCTTAAAGGCATAACGGTAAAAGCTTTCAATATGGAATACTACCATTGCAAAGAACTTCTTTACGATTACCTTAACAAATTAGCTATACAGATAAAGTACAAAATATTTTAGTACGCTATTCCAAAGGTAGAAAACTGAATTCTAACTGATTATCACTGATTTTCCGATATGTGAATCCTTCTTCTTTTCAGGCCCAATAATTTTTTATATTGCTGTATATGTCAATATTCTCTTGTCATAATAAAACCTCCTATTGTAGTTTCTTTAATTCTACCATAGAAGGTCATTTTTCATTATCAACTTTTTACGAACTTGTGCAAAGAATTATGGAAGTTATTGAACTGAGTAACAAAGCCTTTATGGGCTATAATTTTCAGTGGAAGTATTTATGACAAACAGATTGAAGGGTTTGTTTTTGGTGTTCAGACAGTCTTTATAAACGACCAAATAGCAAGCAAAAAATAAAGCTGAGGATATGAAAATTGTCCTCAGCTTTTGGTTGTTTTAGGGGTTATTTTTCGATGATTTTGGGGGTTGATTTTGAATATTATGCATTGGCAGTTTTTTGACTGATGAAATCTTGTAAGGGTTTTCTAAAAATTTTTCTAAAAAACTTTCTGAATTTTAGAAAATAAAGAACAATATATTAAATATTGTTCAGTGTTACAAAATCCTGAGATTGCTGATAATTACTGTGCTTTTTGGACTTTGCAGCATTAGGTGATACAAGATAATACCACTTATGAGCCGCTCCAAAACCGCGTGCCGAGGGTTCAAGTCCTTCTGCCCCTGCCAAGGTATGATGTCTCAAAAATGGCTTAGATAAGCCGTTTTTGAGACTTTTTCTTTTTGCAGAAATTTTCTCTGTCGGCAACTTTTTTCTGATTTTCTAAAAATTGTGATTTTCGGCTTGAAAATTAACGGTACAAGATATCAGTAATCATCAGGATTTTCGCACCTTTTTAACCGCAAAATCCGTTCTAAAAATACAGTAAATCTTCCGAAAAATGAAAATTTATTCACGGAATTACAAATCAATTTTCAGCTTTGTATCAAGAGTGCGTGAAATGTTCAGTTTGCTTGTTTTGTCAACATGAGCATAAAAATTCAAGCACTGTTTGCCTGAGTGTGTCAATCTCTTTTATCCTAAAGGCATATTTTGAATGGAGCTTGATAATTTCGCAGGTATCGAGTCCGTTTTCGATTTCTTCAATCAGAGCAAACATATCGGGAGAATTTTCATCAACAGGCTTTGGAACATCACCAACATCTTCAAAGGTATCAATAAGGTTTGTCTGTTCCTTATCAGAACCCTGCCACTTGCCCTCCTTGCGGAGATAGTCACGATTTTCCATTACACTGCCGTTAGCCTTGTCAATATGTGCAACAGGGAATCTGTTCTTCAATGTTGAAAAGCGAATCGGCGATTTTGAGTAAATGAAAATGTGCATATGCTTTGTGCCTGTGGTTGCAATTTCATCCACAAAAAACTGTTTTAACTTGCTATTGCAATTTGCAAATTTATAATTCTTTCAACCTGTTATCAACATTATACCAAAAACCACTGTACCATTATCTACCCTTTGCTTGCAAAAAACAGCCCTGCAAATGGGTACAGGGCTGTAAATTTAAAGATTTATTCATTGCTTATCAGATTTAATCGTCTGTAGCTTTGAAATTTATTTTATTTTCGGTTGCAAAGGTGTGTGCATAGGAATCTGTCGGGGCGTGGATTGTTAGGTCTTTTGAGTCTTTGAAGGCAGATTTTCCTATGTAGGACACATTTTTGGTCAGGTAGATATCCTCAAGGGAGTAGGATTCTTTGAACGCATTATCGGCAATGAATTTTACTGTGTCGGGAACGACTGTTTCCTTTGCACCGCCGTAATTTATTGCGTCATCTGCAATTGAAATCACATCCAAGCCGTCAATATGTGCAGGAATTTCAAGCTTTTCCTCTGACGACATTGGGTTATATTTAGTTATTACGCACACGGGCTTGCCGTCATCATAGATAACATCATAATTATAATATTCGCCGTAATACGCACCGTTTCTGATTTTTGAATAATCGGTATTTTTAGCCTCCGGATTTTCAGGCTCGGTCGTATAGTTTTTATAATTGATTTTATTTTCAACCGCAAATTTTTCAGCATAAGAACCCTTTTCGGCATATATCGTAAGGTTGTCAATGCCGTCAAAAGCGGTTTTTGCAATCTTATTTACGGAGGGCGCAATATAAATTTCCGTTATATTTTTTGAATCCTTAAATGCGTCATCCTTGATTTCACAAATGCCGTTGGGGATAACAACTTTTTTCAGACAATCAAAGCCGCTGAAAGCCTCATTTTCGATAGCGGTTATTTTTGTATTTTCATCGTATGAAGTAGGAACATAGGCATCGTCCAAGCCGTAATATCCGCCCTGAAACAAGCCGACAGTGGCATAAAAATTTCCGTTTTCATCGTCTTGAAACTGAATTAAAAACTGACCGTCAGCTGAAGCCTTTAGGCGATATTTTTCATCAACAGCCATTTGTTCAAATCTGTTATTTACGATTGTCGCTCTGGCAAGGAAAGACAATCCGAGCAAAGCGGCAACCGAGATGCAAAGAACAATGAAAAATTTATGAATAAACAGTTTACTTTTCATGCAGCTCACCTTCTGTCATTTTCAAAACAACATCACAAACTTCTTCCAAATCCTCTTTGTGATGAGTTGTGATAACTACGAGCGCACCTCTTTCTTTTTCTTCTTTAAGAAGCTTGTAAATCAGCTGTACACCGTCATTATCAAGTGCATTTGTCGGTTCATCAAGCAGGATTATTTTCTGCTTTTCAAACACAGCCTGAGCAATATTCAGCCTCTGTTTCATACCAAGCGAAAACTTTTTCACCTTTAAATCAGACTTTAATCCCACACGCTCAAGCGCTGTTTTTATATCCTCATCTGTGGCGGTTTTCTTGATTTTGCCGAGGATTTTCAGATTGTCAAAAGCATTGTACTGGGGCAACAGGTTCATATTTTCAATCACGATGCCTATGCTCGGAGGGAACGACATATCCTTGTGCAAAACCTTTCCGTCAATCACAACAGAGCCGCTGTCGGGAACAAGCAAGCCTGCAATTGCTCTCAAAAGCATAGTTTTGCCCGAACCGTTGTGTCCGTAAAGTCCGTAGATTTTGCCGTACTCAAAATTGTAACTTACATTATTTAAAATCGGTCTTGATTTGATACTTTTACAATAATTTTTTATTTCTACCATAATATCACCTCAAAAAATATCGGTTTTCTTAAATCTCAAATTCAGAATAAAAATGCACAAAGCATTTAACGCAACTATGAATAACAGGTATCCGTAGTAAATGCTCTCGCCCGACACAGCACCGTTCTGCATTCCGAACATCAAGCTCGGGAAGAGAAGCATTTTCCAAATCGGTGCGTCAACAAAATTCTGAACCAAATAGTACGCAATAAAGCAATAGGTGAAAATTCCTATGTTCACAATGTGTGCAGGAATACTGATTTCAAGCAAAGACTGAATAACTATCAGCGAAAAAATTGTCAGAAAGTACATAATCAAAGATTTAAGAGTTCCGCTTTCAACGGGAGTCATACTTTCTCTTGCAACAAAAAAGATTATGAACTGGAACAAAACAATGCAAATCAATGCTATAAAATTGTTAAGACAACGCTTTAAAATCAGCACTGTTTTTGAATAATTGCGTACAATCAACATCTTGCCGTAGCCTTGTTTAAGGTTCTCAATTGATCCGCTCGTAAAGAAGAGAATAAAACACACAGGCAGCAAAAGCGGCAGAAATTTTGTAATTTCAAGGCCGTAATTGCTTGGAGCTAAACCAATCATAAAGGCATTTTGAAAATCTCCCTGAAATACACAACTGAACAATTGAGCAAAGCACGCAACAATCAGTATTATCGACAAAACAAGCTTACTTTTTAACATTACTCAAAACATCCTTTTTCTGATACAAAAAGTAGGAAGAGAAGATAAGCATAAACATCATAAGCAATGCTCTTAATATAATGCCCCACATATCCGACAGAACCATTTCGCCGTTCATAAGTTTTGACACCACTATGGCATCTCTGAACGGAAGCCATACCCTGCTTATCATAAAGGCTACATCTGCAAAAAACTCTGTAAAAATCAGAGCTATGGTGATAATTGGAGCAACTTTCGGAGAAATGATTATTCCGAATGAGAGCATAACGAGTCCTGCTCTGAAATAAAACAAAAACAAAGTCAAAAGTTCAAGTGCCGAATATTGCAGAAAATTCGATTCTAAAATCAGGTTAATGTCAAAGCAGATGAGTGCCGCAACTACGCTGACTGCTTCTATCAAAAATGAAAACAGAAAAGCAAATACCGCACAATCAGCAATTCTTCTTGTAACAAAAGAGGCTCTTGATTTCAGTCTTACAATGTAACTTACATTCTCATCGGTAAATATGTAAAACAAAAACAGAACAAACACTACTATGAAAATGCAAACAACATTACCTGATGCATTAAAATCTCCGTTGCCTGCAACTCTGTAAAAAACACCTTTTGGGCTTAACTTCTCAGCATAATCCGAATTAAAATAATTATAAAATCGCAAATATGTGTATGTGCAAAGCAGAGTGAAAAACACTGCACAAAGCGGAAGTATGATTGCATACTTTTTTAATTTACACCTGATCATACTTAGTCACCTTAAAGAACGAAAACAGAGCAGCAACTATATTTATTGCTACTACAAAAATAATTGTAAAAGTATAATGTGATAAAGGATCCACAGTAAACGGGGTTAATGCTCCTATGATAGACGGTTTGATGGCAGTCGATATATACCATAATATGAAAGCTAACGGATAAAGAATAAATCTGTTTGGAAATGCCATTGCAAGTGCCGTTGCACCGCTTCCCACAATACCGCCAATGAATGAAAAAACAAGAATATAAAGTATGTTATAAAACATCGGATTGCTGTAAGACTGAAGTAGATTGGATTCAGATTTCAGCATTTCCACATCAGCAGGAATATATGTACCTCCCGCAAAAACAATATGCACCATAAGGAGATTGAGTAAGAGAGGAATTATAAGCACAAAAAACGAAACAGTAAAACTTTTAAGCATATTTAATGCAAAATACTTATTCTTACCTCTTTTTGTGATAAGAATATTTTTGTATCCTATTCTGTAATCTTCAATGCAATCATCCGCAACAATAATTGCCAAGAACAACGGTAAATACCCTTTCAACACGCCTCGCAGTCCTGCCGTCATAAAAGACCCCAAAAAAGTAACTAATCCGGGAACAGGAACAGAAGCTCCTTTGAACACATCTACAAAAGCCATCAATATATCTAAAATCGGAGCTACAAAAATAAAAAGTATAACACTTAATTTAAGTTTGTTATTAAATATTCGGGTAATATAATATGACATAATTTTCACCTCAATTTACAGGCTAATTTGCTATATAGTTATATGGTAAATCTGCAAATGACTTATGAGAAATAAAAGTTAATTAACTAACAGTAATTTTTTTAAAACAGTAAAACTTTTTAGTAAGAAAATGCGTGTTTTGCTGTTTCTTCATCCCAATATCCTGCGACTTCATATGTATTGCCATCTTTCTCATTATTGTTCATAACAGCAAGTCCAACATTCATATTTTTACAGGAATCATACGCAGCAAAATATTTTTTGTCACTTCCCTGTTTTACAGCTTTTACATTCGATTGTTTTGAATACCAAGGTCCTGAAAGATAGAAATACATTATGGTACCTTTACCTTCTTCTGAATAAGTAAAATTAACTTTCCAAGGAACTTCCGGTCCTGAATTACCTCTGTACTCTGCCTTTGTATAAACCTTACCCAGGTATCCGGGAACCTTCACTGAAAACGGAATATTATTATCAGATCCGTATGCCGTTGCACCAAATGCAAAAACGGAAATAAAAACGGTTGCCACAATTGCCATTGCTAATAATCTTTTATAGAATTTCATTTCGTCACCTCATTTTTCTTAATATCCAGACCTCCTCACAAGCCATTGTACAGATTTACCATTTAAACAAACGCAAATGCACGGTTTATCTGTTTAAATTATTTATAATATTTTGATGTTTTTAATTTTAAGTTATTGTATCTTTAGTCGTATACAACTGAAAATTCAGTAGATTACACTTCAATTAGCTCTGTAATTATTATTGCAATACTTTTTATACATTGACTTTATAATGCTATTATATCACATTTTAATAATATTTCAAGCAAATCAGGTAATTTTTACGACAAATTTTTACACAATAATTTGTAAATATTGCACAATGGCTATTATTTAATATTGTATTGCTATATGCTTTAAATCAACCAATTTCTTTTATATTCAAATTATACAAATGCAAAGTGACTGTAAAATGACTATAACCCTTTTACAAAATAAAACAGGAAAACAAAGTGACAAATACGCATTTTGTTTTCCTGTTTAAATTATTTGATATTTTATTGTATTATTAAAAGCTTCCGCACATCATAGCATTTTCCAATTTTCCGCATCAAACACACCTTTGGTGGTTATTCTCAAGCTTGGAATAACGGGCAGGCTTAGAAACGAGAGAGTCATAAACGGATCAATGCTTTTATCCGCACCGAGTTCATATGCAGATGACTTTGCATTTTCAAGCTTTTCGTTTACGGTTGTAAGCGGTTCATCAGACATCAAGCCTGCAATCGGGAGTTCAAGCAGAGCCTTGATTTTGCCATTTTCAACAACTGCGATACCGCCATTGCTGTCCTTGATTGCGTTCACGGCAACGGCAATATCATCATCATTACAACCGACTGTGATAATGTTGTGCGAATCGTGGGCAACCGAGGTTGCGACTGCACCCGATTTCAGCGAATAGCCTTTAACATAGCCGACACCGATATGATTTGTGCCTTTGTGACGCTCAATGCAGGCAATTTTCAGAATATCGTTTTCCACATCAATTTTATCTGCTGTGCCGAGATTGCGTGTGAGCAATTCACCGCCGACAAGACCGATAAGTCCGAGTTTTCCGTCAACCTTGAAACTGCTCGGCGTTACGCTGTTAAGGTGGAAAGTGTCAAAGCATTTTTCGGCAAGCTCTTCATCAACTGTGGGAGCAGAAAAGTCCTTAACTTCGCCGTCAAAAACAAGCTTGCCACGCTTGAAAACAGTTTCAACATTGAAATCTTCAAGATTATCAACAACAACAATATCGGCAAGATAACCCGAAGCAATCGCACCTTTGTTATTGAGCAAAAAGTATCTTGCGGCATGGTGGGTTGCTGTTTTGAGAGCAACAATCGGATCTGCTCCGTTTTTCAGCGCCTGTTTTACGATGTAGTCAATATGACCGCCGTAAAGCAAATC
>OGLT01000603.1_pt1 | contig 25662 bp, 20 predicted proteins | sample 1572911 | NCBI WGS metagenome assembly OGLT01 (sample SAMEA2582014, study PRJEB24529) | metagenome | biome: Human gut stool | place: China | collected 2011 | reverse complement strand
TGCCGTGTACTGCATATCCTTTTTCCAATAAAAACTCTGCTAAATACGAACCATCCTGCCCTGTAATACCGGTTATAAGTGCTGTTTTCACGATAACACACTCCTCAGCTATGTTGTAATTTTGACTTCAAAATCCTCACTGTTTCACTTGCATATCTTAATAGTTCCTGAAATTCTTTTGCTTTATAAAACAATGTCGATTGTATGGCAAGCATAATAAAACCGATCAATACGCATTCTATAATTAAATTCATATAGTTCACTTCAAAATCAAACCATGCAAACAAGTATTTTATCCCTACTATTTCTATGCCGGTTAATAAACTGAACAACAAATGTTTTATTAAATATTTACGCATGCTTATTTGAAAAATAACCCTGAATACAAACTGAATTCGTCCATATACTATAAATCCCAATCCGACAATACTTCCTAAAACAAGACCCTGTATCCCCCAATATTTTACAAAAACAACCGCTATGACTAATTTGCTGATTGCCGATAGAATCATATATAGGCGATCATTGTCAAAATTTCCATGAGTAGACCTATAATTATAGGCATTCTCAAACTGCATAGATAAAAAAACACTGATCGCTAATAAAACAACATATTCGTTAGGCAGAAGGAACTGCTTGCCAAAAAACAACCCGATAAATGGCTGGAACACTATAATATAGACACAACAAACATAACTGCCTAAAAAAGAATACGCTAAATCCAACACATTATATACGGAAATACTCCTATCCTTATCTTCTGAATACACCAAATTACCTAAACTGGGAATAATACCTTGAAAGCATTTATACAAAACTGCATATATTCCAGCATGAATCAAGAGATAATTTGACAGCAGACCAACTGCTTTCAATCCTAAAAAGCTTGAAACGATGACCATATCAAGTCCGCCATAAAATATACCGGAGATCTTTTGAATCATTAAATTCTTAATATCCAGAAAAAACTTACGCTCTTTTAAAACATTTAATGTAACTTTAGCGTTTTTTATAAAGGGATAAACTGTCTTTACTTTGTATGTAATTACTACATTGGCTAAAATATTGAAGATTAACGCAGAAACAGCATAAAAAATATAATTCTTAAAATACACAATAGCTGCAATTTGTACAAAACCATTGAATATCTTACATATCATATCTATTTTTATGCAAATATAATCTTTTTGGTCAGCAGAAAATAGTATCCGCTTATATGCTAAAAAATAAGTGCTTAAAACTGTAGCAATTTGTATTGCGTATACTAATTGCACATAATGCCAGGGAAGATTTGTTCCTTTTACAAAAATAGGCAAAAAGAAAAAGAGAACTATACCTATACAAAAAATAAAGCTACCGATTATTGTATACACATAGCGATATAAAGCCATTAGCATATTTATTTCTTTTTTATTATCATTAGCGATTTCTCGATATAGATTGTAGCTGATAACTGTGCTGACACCTAGTTCTGCCAAGGATAACATAGTAATAATATTACTGAACAAACCTTCTAGTCCTAAAAATTCAATAGGTAGATACTGTGTAAAAAGTTTGCGCACAAAAATTCCCAATAATGCAATGTAGATAAATGAAGTTATTGAATATCCAGTATTTCGCAAAACATTTAAAATTCGCATTGTTGCCCTATAATTATCATTATATTTTTGCTCCTCATAAAACTACCATCTTAAAGTAAACCCGGCTAATATTCCAAAAGTTCTTTCATTTTATCTTCTAATTTATTAAATCTGTCATAAACATATTCAGCTGCATAAGGCAAAAGTTTTTTCTGTTGTATAAACTTATTATAATAAGCTTCATCAGAATTCAATCTTTTGATAAGTTTTATATTTTCCATATTATCCCCATCTAAATCCCAAAAAATAACAGCATTTTTATTTATGACATCGGGCTCTGGATTATTTAAGGCTCCGGCATAAATTGGTATACAGCCAGCCCTAAAACTATCAAAAATCTTTTCTGTACAATAATGCGGCGCATCCATATTTTCAGGGCAAATGTTGAATTTGAATAAATTCATATACTTCAATTTATCATTCTCGTATTTCTTCCAAAGATCGGCTGTATTGTTTCTCCACTTACCTGCATAAGTTATATTAAACGTGCCATTTAAATCATTGGCTATTTTAGTTCTTAAACCAAAAGCATCATGTGAATTAATAGAAATACAATCCTCCAACCCACTAGATCGCGAACTATTTATATTATCTACAATTTTTTTTATATCACTATATTTAGATTCTGCCGGGAAAAGGTTTCCTTGCAATATCCATAATGGAAATCTTAAGTATTTATTATTGTTTATATAATCATATCCCATAGATAAATCTACATCATTGATAAGATAATCAGAATATAATCGTATTTCTCTATTTTTCATATATAAAGATCTAAAATTATTAATCTTAATATCTTTATGTGCTATATACGCTGTTATATTCTCACCTGAATAAAAGATTTTCTTACCATTATAATTTTTACAATCATCTTTTATCAAATTATAATTCTGAAATAAACTATAAAATCGAATATTAAATTCTTTATATTCAAATAATTTTGCAATCAAAAACCTAGAAAACCACTCATTATTGTAATCATTGAGTTCCCACCATCCAAAATATGAAAATTTATTATTATATATCGGTTGTAGTCTCGATGGTATAATTTTATGTTTTAAATCAATACTAATATCAAGTAATATTTCTAAATCAAATTTACAAATTGTCTCAAAAATTTTTTCTCTTAACAATACTGTACTCTCCTTTAGCATAAGTAATAATTAATATATTTTACAGATATGTTATCTTTTTGTAACAGAATGTTGTCTATATTATAGATTTACTAAAACTTCTTGATTTCATTTTTTATATAATATTTATACATCTAAATTCATAATATTTTCAACAATTTGATCAATATTTATACTACACTTTCTATATCAATGTTAATTTCTAACAATAATATTTTCCCACCAGCTGCGATTTTCTAAATACCATTTTATTGTTTTCCTGATTCCATCAGCAAACTTCGTTTCTGGTAGCCATCCAAGTTCACTATGTATTTTAGTCGGATCAATAGCATAACGCATATCATGCCCTTTACGATCAGTTACATAAGTAATCAAACTTTCAGGTTTACCAAGTTCTCTGCAAATAAGTTTAACAATATCAATATTCCGCATTTCATTATGACCGCCAATATTATAAATTTCACCGACTTTGCCATTATGGATAATCAAATCAATTGCTTTGCAATGATCAGTTACATAAAGCCAGTCACGCACGTTCTCTCCTTTACCATACACTGGTAAAGGTTTATTATTTAACGCATTGACTATCATCAAAGGTATAAGTTTTTCTGGAAAATGATATGGTCCGTAGTTGTTAGAACAACGAGAAATAGAAACCGGCAAATCATAAGTTCTATGATATGCTAATACCAATAAATCCGCTGATGCCTTAGAGGCTGAATAGGGACTGGACGCATGGAGAGACGATTCTTCTGTAAAAAGCAAATCCAATCTGTCTAAAGGCAGATCACCATAAACCTCATCTGTAGATACCTGATGATAACGATTAATGCCATATTTACAACATGCATTCATTAACACTCCTGTACCCATAACATTTGTTTTTAAGAATATTTCCGGCTCCAAAATGCTTCGATCCACATGACTTTCTGCTGCAAAATTTACTACAATATCCAACTGCTCTCTTTTAAAAAGTTTATCTACAAATTCGCAATCAGCAATATCCCCTTTGATAAATTCAAAACGCGGATTAGCCATAGCTTTAGCTAATGTTTTTAAATGCCCTGCATAAGTCAACGCATCCAAACAAATAATTTCATCTTCAGGATGCTGTTCTAATTCATAATATATAAAATTGCTACCAATAAAACCCGCCCCGCCAGTAACCAATATTTTCATTCTTTATTCTCCATAGTAAATACTAATCTATTTTCAGCAACTCGTTTCAAATGCTCTCCATAGGGAGATTTCCCATACAATTTGGCAGATTCCAAAAGTTGTTTTTTATCAATCCAGTTTTCATAATATGCAATTTCTTCGGGAGCAGAAATTACAAGTCCCTGTCTGATTTGTACCGTTTGTATAAAACTAGATGCATCCATTAAACTATCCATTGTTCCCATATCAAGCCAAGCGAAACCTCTTCCCAAAATTTCTACTTTTAATTTGTTCTCTTTTAAATACAACTTATTCAAATCTGTAATTTCCAACTCACCTCTTTTAGAAGGTTTAACCTTTTTCGCTAACTCTACCACTTTATTATCATAAAAATATAAACCAGTAATACAATAATTAGACCTAGGTTTTTCGGGTTTTTCCTCAACAGAAACCACATTGCAATTTTTATCAAATTCCACTATGCCAAAACGCTCGGGATCTTTAACATAGTATCCAAAAATAGTTGCATAACCATTAGAAGCATTTTTTACCGCATTTTGTAAATTCTTTCTAAACCAACCACCGTAAAAAATATTATCACCCAAAATCATTACACAATTATCATCAGAAATAAAATCTTCGCCTATAATAAACGCCTGCACTAACCCATCTGGACTAGGCTGTACAGCATAAGATAAATTTATTCCAAACTGTCTTCCATCTCCTAAAAGTTCTTTAAAACGCGGTACGTCAATAACTGTAGAAATTATTAAAATATCCTTAATCCCCGCTAACATCAACGTAGACAATGGATAATAAATCATCGGTTTATCATAAACAGGTAATAACTGCTTAGAAGTTACTCGTGTTAAAGGATATAACCTAGTGCCAGAGCCACCTGCCAGTATTATTCCTTTCATAATCAACACCTCTTAACCTTTTTTATTTTCAATCTATCTCAAGAATAATGACAATCTTAAGTATAAGTTACGAATATTTCCATATAAATATTTTGTTATTTAATACCCAACCCTTCAAAATAACTGTTTAATTTATTGCAAATATATTTCCACTCAAATCTTTCATCCACAAACATTCCAGCCAAATTACCTTTGTGACGAAAATCAATTCGATTCTCCAATACTTCTTCCAAGGCTACTTTCAATGCAGCTACATCTTCGTTAGGAATAATTTTTCCAAACCCGTTAGGGCCTTCCATAATTACCTCTCTAAAACTGTCGCAACAATCCGTTACTATCGGATAATTTTTGAAATGAGCGGCCTCAGCCAATACTAATCCCCAACTTTCCCACCTCGAAGTCAATACAAATACACTAGACTTAGAATAAATTTCAAATAGTTTCCTCTTATCACTTATATGTCCTGTTAGTACAAAAAAATCTTTTAAATATGGTTTACTCTCAATTTCTTTCTCATACCATATTTTAAAGTCTTCAGTAAGCGCCCCCACCAAATATACTGACCATCCAGCAAGCTTCTCTTTATCAATCAACTTAATGGCTTCAAACAACATTTCTGTGTTCTTTTGCCATGTACCAATTCTACCAACCGATAAAATAATTTTTCTTTTGGCAGATCCACTACTAAAAACATCTCCGAAAAAGCCATTTGGTAAATATTTTATTTTTCCACTAAAACGGCTTAATTTATCTAACTTATCCACGTATAACGAACACTCGACTGTATATAAATCTACTGTAAAAGATAATAACGCCGCTAGTGCATGTTTTATTGATAATTTCAAACGTTTATCTGCATTCACTTGTTCTTGATAAAATTTGTATAACAAATCCATTTTGACATATATTTTGACCTTCGGATTGCTTATTTTAGCAATTAACGATAAAAACAACTCCTGACGTCCACCAAAATAAAAATTAATAACATCATATTTTGGGGCATTGTTCCAAACAAATGCTATAATGTTTTTCCATTTTACAATGTTATTAGAATGATATTGTATCGGCAAAAGCTCCACATAATTTTCATATTCCTTATCATCTATTTTTCCACATATATCTAAATAAGCAAAAGCAGATTTATAATTATTGTATTTAGCTAAACCATAGGCAATACTACCTGTGTCTTTATATAGAAATGTACAATTCATTGTTTCATAAAAAAATACCGATAAATACTTTATCGTCATATTACCACCCTAAGCTCTATTTTTTTTACCTATACATAATACTTCTCTCAAATAAGGCTCACGAAATGTATCCATGCTCGCATCTGAAAACGGGAGCATATAACCTTTCGAATAGTGAGTAGAAAATCCATAATCAACTAATATTGAACGTATATCATGAGGTGCATTGATTGTATGATACGTACAAATGGCACAACCTGAAACTTTATTCGTAAATGTCTGTTTCCCACCTTTTAACATAGGTATTTCAAATCCCTCTATATCTGCTTTTGCGTAGTCCAAATCTATATTTTCAAAGAAATCATCGACGCTAACGGTGTCGACACCACTTTTAACATCTATATATTTATTGATTATTTCAACTTTGTCTTTCCACGGTTTGAATGTTAACTGCAACGCTTCACACCACTCCGGATCACATTCAAAAATATATAATTTAGACACTTTATCTATTATACTAAGACCCCAACATCCTTCTGCAACTCCAAAGTCGGCAACGATAGCTTTATCTTGTACGTCACTAAGCGGATAACAATGGGGAGATTCTTCATCCTGTTCTATAATAGTCCCCATTATATATTCCTGTATTTCCTCGCTCTGCATAGATTTTTTAAAATACATTTTTTTGCCATTATATAGAACATATTTTCTGTTCTTTTTATCATTAAAAACTTTGATTGTTTCAGTATCATACCTATCGTATTTATTAATGAAATCATGTGGGAATAACTCTATACAATTTTCTTTTAAAAATTTATATTCTGTTACTATTTTGGTAATAAATAGTGTAATGGTCTTCTTTTCAGAGCGCAAAGATAGTGCAAGTTGGAGACTCTACAAAATAAATTCAGATTTATTTTTATTTAGTAGGTTTATCGCATTTTATTTCTGATTTTTGCAGGACTTAATCTTGTGAATTTATGAGGAAACTACTTGTCTTATGCTCTTTCTGGCTGTGCGTGGCAACGCTGGGGGCACAAAATGCGGAACGGAAACTGTATAGTGTTGCGTTCTACAATCTTGAGAACTTGTTTGATACGATTCATGATGCAGGTAAGAATGACTATGAGTTCCTGCCCGACGGCAGTTACCAATGGACGGCAAAGAAGTATGAGTCCAAGCTGCAGAACCTTTCCAAAGTGTTGGGTTCCCTTTCGCGTGATTTAGTGCCGGAAGGTCCGGCATTCATCGGTGTGGCAGAGGCGGAGAACAGCCGGGTGCTGGAAGACCTCGTGAAGCAGCCGGCCATTTCCAATTATGAGTTCGTGCATTATGAAGGACCGGACAGACGGGGCATCGACTGTGCCTTGCTGTACGACCCGAAGCAGTTCAGCGTTACCCACTCAAAGTTGGTGCTTTCTACTCCTTTTGAGGGGGATACGGTGCACTTGACGCGCGGCTTCCTGATTGTGGACGGACAACTGGCGGGAGAGCGTGTCTGCGTGATAGTGAACCACTGGCCCTCCCGTGGGGCAAAGTCACCGGTGCGTGTGCATGCAGCCAGGCAGGTAAAGGCCTTGAAGGACTCTCTGATGCGTAGCGACAAGAAGCTGAAACTCATCGTGATGGGGGATATGAATGACGACCCGATGGATGAAAGCATGGAGGTGCTGGGTGCACGCAAATATCCGAAGCAGGTGAAGAAAGGCGAATTCTACAATCCCTGGTGGGAGACACTGGAAGACAAGGGAGTGGGGACATTGCTCTATCGGGGCAAGTGGAACTTGTTTGACCAGATTGTCATTTCGAAACCGTTGCTGAAGGCTAAGAAAGGGTTGCGCTATGATCACAATGAAGTTTTCATCCGCGATTATCTGATTCAGCAGGATGGCAAATACAAAGGTTCCCCCTTGCGTACGCATGGGGGCAGGACTTGGCTGAACGGTTACAGTGACCATTTGCCGACCATCATCTATCTGAAAAATTAGTATTACATAATAATGTGTAAACAGATGCCGGAGAGCAAACATGTTCTCCGGCTTTTTTGTTGATAGAAGTATAGATGGCAAAAGTATGGCTGGCAGAGATAAATGCAAAGAGTTTGTAATATAGAGATTACAATAATCTGTTAAATGAAGCCAATAGCTTTAAAATAGAATGGATTTGGTAGGATGAGCCGGATATTTTATTCCTCTCAAGTTCTTTACTTTAAAGGATAATGATTACTTTTGCGTAGAATTTTAATTCACTAACAATAAAATTTAAACAAAATGGTTAATTACAAAGATTTAGGACTGGTAAACACAAGAGAGATGTTTGCTAAGGCTATCAAAGGTGGATATGCTATTCCGGCATTCAACTTCAACAATATGGAACAGATGCAGGCTATCATCAAGGCTGCAGTTGAAACAAAGTCTCCGGTTATTCTTCAGGTATCTAAGGGTGCCCGTCAGTATGCCAACGCTACGCTGTTGCGTTACATGGCTCAGGGTGCTGTTGAGTACGCTAAGGAATTGGGTTGCAAACATCCTGAAATTGTTCTTCACCTTGACCACGGAGATACATTCGAAACTTGCAAGAGCTGTATCGACTCCGGTTTCTCTTCAGTAATGATTGACGGTTCACACCTTCCGTACGAAGAAAACGTTGCACTGACTAAGAAGGTAGTTGACTATGCCCATCAGTTCGACGTAACTGTAGAAGGCGAACTCGGTGTATTGGCCGGTGTAGAAGATGAAGTTTCTGCAGAACACCATACATATACTAATCCTGAAGAAGTTATTGACTTCGCTACCCGTACAGGTTGCGATTCACTGGCTATCTCAATCGGTACTTCTCATGGTGCATACAAGTTCAAACCCGAACAATGCCACGTTGACCCTGCTACCGGTCGTCTGGTTCCTCCTCCTTTGGAATTTGCCGTTCTGGATGCTGTAATGGAGAAACTTCCGGGATTCCCCATCGTTCTTCACGGTTCTTCTTCAGTTCCTCAGGAAGAAGTTGATACTATCAACAAGTATGGTGGTAAGCTGGAAGCTGCTATCGGTATCCCCGAAGAGCAGTTGCGTAAGGCTGCCAAGTCTGCTGTTTGCAAAATCAACATCGACTCTGACTCACGTCTGGCTATGACAGCTGCTATCCGCAAGACATTTGCTGAAAAACCGGCAGAATTCGACCCGCGTAAGTATCTGGGTCCGGCTCGTGACAATATGGAAAAACTGTACAAGCATAAAATCATCAACGTGCTTGGTTCAGAGAACAAATTGGCTCAACTGGACTAATCGAAAGATAATCCGAATATAGCGTCAGCCCTTGCAATATTGATGTTGCAAGGGCTGACTTGTTGTATATAGGCCGGTGTTGTGGGATGGTTAAGTTCGCCGCTTATTTCAGAAGCGGATGTTTCAACGTGTACAACAGTCTGTTTCCTTTAACAAAACAGTCTGTTTCCCTTAACTGAACAGTTTGTTTCAATAAAGAGAACACTTCGTTCCAATATGCAAAAACACTTCGTTCCAATACGTAAGAACACTTTGTTTCTCTATACTGGAACAAAGTGTTCACCGTTATGAACTAACAGATTAGCTGTATTTGAGGCCGGTGAAAGGCATATCTCCGTGACACCTGTTCCATACTAAAAATCCCTTGCAGATAGCTGGCAGGCGAGGTGTCTGCAAGCTATCTGCAAGGGAGATTTGCAAGAATGAGCTCTCTGTGTGGAGTACGCGTTATAATTCTATCACTAATGATTCTCTGGGGCCCATCTTCAGCTCTTCACCGAAGGTGATGGCCTTGCCGCTAAGAATATCTTTTCCCTGCTTGCTGTTTTTCAGGATTTCCTTGTAGAATTTCAAAGGAACGGTGGTCTCTGCATCTGTACCGTTCAGCATCACGAATACCGTCTTGCCTTCGTACTGGCGTGCGTAGGCATAAACACCATTCTGTACCATGAACTGCACCATGTTGCCTTTGGCAATCACATCGTTTCCTTTACGCCAGTTCAGGATGGTCTTGTAGAAGTCGTAGCACTCGTTCTGTATCTTGGTACGTCCGGCTGGGGTCAGTGCGTTTGTTGCGTCACCGGTCCATCCGCCGGGGAAGTCCTTGCGGACATAGCCGTCGCTCTTGCTCTTCACGCCATTCATCATGACTTCCGTTCCGTAGTAGAGTTGCGGAATGCGGCGGGTGGTAAGCAGCAGGGTAGAGGCTTGCTTCAGCATCGGAAGGTTGTCGCCTTCGCCCAGGAAGCGGTCGGTGTCGTGGTTTTCGATGAATGCTAGTACGGAAGCGGGGTTGGGGTAGAGGAAGTCGTATACGAAGTTATTGTATATGCGGTCCAGTCCCTTGAACCAAGTTTCGGTCTGTTCATTCTTGGCGGTGTTTATCTTGTCAAAGAAGCTGAAGTCCATAACGGTCTTGAGGTTACTGTTCTTGGGGGCTGATAGCTTGGAATCCTTCTGCCACCAGGCGGTGTAGGCGGGTTCGGTAACCCAGGTCTCGCCCACGGTGTTGTAGTTGGGATATTCTTCGTTGAGCTCTTTCATCCAGTTGCTCATGGCATCATAGTCGGCATACGGGTAAGTGTCCATGCGGATGCCGTCGATGTTGGCGAATTCAATCCACCAGAAACTGTTCTGTACCAGGTAGCGGTAAACGTGAGGATTCTTCTGGTTGAGGTCGGGCATGGAAGGTACAAACCAGCCGTCGTTCATCTGGTCGGCATCGTACTGGGAAGTATAAGGGTCTACGTGCGGGGTCAGTTTGAAGGAGGTCTGCACGAAGTTGTTTTCGTGGTCGGGGTTGTTGAACCAATCTTTGGAGGGCATGTCCTTAATCCATACATGCTCTACGCCGCAGTGGTTGAAAATCATGTCCATTACGATTTTGATGCCGCGTGCATGGGCTTTTTCAATCAGTTGCTTGTATTCTTCGTTGGTACCGAAGCGCGGGTCTACCTTGTAGTAGTCTGTGGTGGCATAGCCGTGATAGGAACCGCCGGTCATGTTGTTTTCCAGTACCGGAGTAAACCAGAGGGCTGTGACGCCGAGGTCGGAGAAGTAGTCCAGGTGTTGTTCGATGCCGGCAAGGTCACCGCCGTGGCGTGCATTGGGGTCATTGCGGTCTATCTTGTACTCGGCCATGCCCGCAATCTGGTCATTGTCCGGATTGCCATTGGCAAAGCGGTCGGGCATCAGCAGGTACAGTGCGTCGGAGGCGTCGAAACCTTTATGTTCGCAACCTTTCTTGTTGCGTGCCTTCAGTTCATATTCCTTTACGAGTTTCTTTTTTCCTTCAGTGAAGGTGAGGTTGAATTTGCCGGGTTTTACATCCTTGTCCAGTTTCAGATAGACCAGGAGGTAGTTGTTGCTTTCCAGCTTGACGGTGCTGCTCAATGAGACGCCGGGATAATTGACGGATACTGCCGCGTTGCCGATGCCTTCGCCATAGACCATCAGCTGGAGTTCCGGGTTCTGCATGCCGGTGTACCAAAACGGAGGGTCGATTTTGTTCACATTCATAGCTGCATACGTACTGAGGGAGAGTAAGAGTGTTCCCAAGATTAAGAATACTTTTTTCATGATAGTAACTTTACGGTTAATTTTTGCGCTAATTTAAAACAAATAACGGAGAAAGTTAATCTTTCTCCGTTACTGTACCTTATTATATTATGCAAACGTTTTCATTGGGGCTATTTGATGGGGGTTACGCTGGCGGTATCGACCTTTCCCTTGAAGAAGTCCTCTTTCTTGCGCTTTTCTCTGATGTCCTTCAGCCAGTTTTCGGCGGCATTGTATCGGTTGTCTTCTCCGATGATGGGAACTCCGTCTGCATCTACTTCCTGCACTTTGTCCTTGCTGTTTTTCGGACGGGTTTTCAGGTAGGCCGTTAGGTATCTCTCTGCTTTGGACACATCTTTCAGATAGTAATAATAGACAAAGGCTGCGTCGTAGAGCAGTTTGTGTTTCTGTCGGTCGTATTTTTCGTATTGCGTCAGAAGGGTATTCGCCTGGTCGGTGTATTGAAATGCCATCTTGTAGCAGTCCGCAAGCCCCACATATAGGCGGGACATGACACTGTCGCTGGGCATGGCGAGGCTTACGGCAGTTTCCAGATAAGTCACTCCATCCTCTTTCCATGATGTCTTGGAGCAGGCGCGTCCCAGATAATAGAGAACGTTGATGTTGGTATTGTCATCTTTAAGAGCCCTTTCCAGCAGGTCGTGTGCTGGGTAGAAGTCTTCGAGGGCATAATAGCTGATTCCGGCGTAGAAGCAGGTTTGGAAAGAACTGTCTTTTTCCTGTAACAGTTGTTCATATCTTTCTATTGCTTTGGGGTAATCTTTGTTCAGGCAATAGGCTTGGGCATTGATGCGGTTCACAAGGACGTTGGTGGAGTCTATGGAACGGTATTTCTCCGTTATGTTTATGGCGTCTTCATACTGGTGGCCTGCTACATAGATGTTGCCGAGTTTGGCAGCAGACAGGTAATCATTGGGATACCTTTTCTGTATGTCCAGGTAGGCATCTATCACATGCATGATTTCTGTGTTGTCATAGACTTGCCCCATACTTTCGGCTCTAAGGTGTAGTACATAGGTGGAACTGTCCCTTTCTGCCAGCAGGTTACTTTCCTTTAGAGACTCACGGTATCTCTTCATGTTCATCAGCAGACTGATATACTGAATGCGTGCGTATTTATTGTCCGGATTTATGTGGAGCGCATTCTGGTAGTAATCCAGTGCCTCGCTATATTTGGCAAGTGATTTGCAGCATTCGGCAGCTTCAATGTATGCCCGGGGATTGAGAGAATCCTGAGCTACGACTTCCTGAAATACGCTCAGAGCTTCAAGGTTATTGCCCAGCCCTTTCAGCGCTTTCCCTTTTTGGTAGAGTAGGGGGACGGTCGGGGTTTCTTGATCGATCAGCATCAAGGCTGTTTCATAATCGTAGTTGGCCATCGCCTCTTGAATGGGATTTGTGGTCTGTGCCGCCAGAAGCGAACAGCATGCACTGAAACATAAGGAGATAAAAAGCTTTCGCATACAGTATATCATTTATATGAGGTTAAACTGACTGCAAGTTACTAAAAAGAATGTATTTACGAAATAATCGTAATCTGTTTTAGATAGATTAACGAAAAAGCCCCTCCAAAAATGAAGGGGCTCTAAAATAGTTCAGAATTCAAGCCGGATAACGGAATGAATAAATGTATTACATTAAGAATCCCAGCAGGATACCTGCTGCTACAGCGGAACCGATTACACCGGCAACGTTCGGGCCCATAGCATGCATCAGCAGATAGTTGGTAGGATCGTATTCCAGACCTACTACTTGGGAGATACGTGCAGAGTCGGGTACGGCAGATACACCGGCATTACCGATCAACGGATTAATCTTGTTGCCTTTCTTCAGGAAGAGGTTGAAAATCTTCACGAAGATGACACCGGATGCTGTGGCAATGACAAATGATAAGGCGCCCAGACCGAATATCTTGATTGAATCAAGGGTTAAGAACTCGGATGCTTGCGTAGAAGCACCTACTGTCAAACCAAGCAGAATAGTAATGGTATCAATCAGCGGACCACTGGCTGTGTTTGCCAGACGACGTGTAACTCCACTTTCTTTCAGTAAATTACCGAAGAACAGCATACCCAGCAAAGGCAGACCGGATGGTACAAGGAATGTGGTTAGTAACAAACCGATAATCGGGAACATTACTTTTTCCGTATGTGAAACCACACGGGGAGGTTTCATACGGATAAGACGTTCATTTTTACTGGTCAGCCAACGCATAATAGGCGGCTGTATCACCGGTACTAATGCCATATATGAATAGGCTGATACCGCAATGGCACCCATTAAGTTAGGAGCCAGTTTGGAAGAGAGGAAGATGGCAGTCGGACCATCGGCACCACCAATGATACCGATTGCACCAGCCTGCATCGGGTCAAATCCTATGGCAAGGGCAATCATATAAGCACCGAATATACCGAATTGGGCTGCTGCACCAACCAACATTAATTTGGGGTTCGATATCAAAGCAGAGAAATCCGTCATGGCACCGATACCCAGGAATATGAGTGGCGGGTACCAACCGGAGGTTACTCCCTGGTACAGAATATTAAGTACGGAACCTTCTTCATAGATACCGACTTTTAATCCGGCTTCCATATTGAAAGGTATATTACCAATCAGCATACCGAAACCGATAGGAATTAATAGCATCGGCTCAAATTCCTTGGCTACAGCCAAGTATATGAAAAACAAACCTACCAGAAGCATTACCACATGTCCTACCGTTGCATTGGCAAAACCTGTATAAGTCCAGAAGTCGGCAAGGTTGTTTCCTAAAAATGTGATAAATTCTCCCATATTATTCAATAATTACGAGGTCAGTACCTTCGAGAACAGAGTCCCCTTTGTTTACATTGATGGCTGTAATCTTACCGTCTTTATCAGCATTGATATTGTTTTCCATCTTCATGGCTTCCAAAATGATGATAACTTGTCCCTTCTTTACTGTATCGCCGACATTTACTTTGATATCGAGGATTACACCGGGAAGCGGAGATTTTACACCTGACTTGCCGGTAGAAGCAGCGGCCGGTTTTACTACCGGAGTAGCAGGAGCAGCAGGAGCGGATGTGGCTGCCGGACGTGCTACCGGTTTAACAACTACCTTCGGTGCTTTTTCCATTTCAACTTTGTAGGGAGTACCGTTCACTTCTACATGAGCGATGTTGTCTTCAATATCTCCAATGGCAACTTTATATACGTTACCGTTAATTTTATATTTATATTCTTTCATCGTTTTATTTTATTATGGGTGACTTACTTTTTGTGAGGAGTCTCACGCAACGTATAAATCTTTGAACTCCACGGTGAGTAACTGCGTTTTACACGGGTAATGGTAAGTATCGTGTCTTCCACATCGTGTACATCGCTTTGGAATTCGTGCATGGCCATTGAAATGGCAGCAAAAACTTCTCCCGGAGCCTGCCCCAGTTGTTTCTCTTTTGCTTCTTGTTTATCAGTAATACCTTTAGCTTTCATGGCATTGCGTTTGCTGAGGTTAACTGATATTTTACCTATAATCTTGAAGGAGATGTAGAGTAATATCAGCCCGCAGAATACAACGCTCATGGCAGAAATAGCCATACCGATACCTACGCTGTCATGCTCTTCGAATTTTTCCATTTTGGCATTGCTGTCGATAGTCTTGTTGTTGGTACTCGGAGTGACATATTTATCTTCGCTTCCACCCTTTACTTCCCATTGGTCGGCTGCATCACTGACACGGGCATAGGATTGGTTGGCTTTTAAAGTACCGGCAGGCACTATGACTTGATCAAGCAATTTCTTGCCGGAATCATACAACCCAATCCAGTTGGCATTTGTGGCATCCAGTTTGAAGTTCGTATGAAATGTACCGCGTCTTGGTTCTCCATCAGCCCAGAAAAGTGCATGCTGACGTGGTTTTATGAGTGTCAGAACGTCACCTTTGGGAATGAAATAACTGGCAGTATCACCCGGCTGGCTGCTGAATTTCAGATAGCAACCTGCAAGGTCGGCGCTGCCGTATGATCTGTTGAATATTTCAATCCATGCGCTGTGCACACCGTAGTCATCCTGATAGTTGCTCTCGTTGTTGACCAGCACTTCATTCAGCAGCAGTTTGTTGTTCGATTTCTGTTCTTTGCAAGAAGAGCAAAAGCCCAACACCAGCATCAATGAAAGGAATATTCCGATTTTTGTTTTATTCATAATCGTTCTTGTTTTAGTGTGAAAAGCTTGATTACAAGGGAATATTACCATGCTTCTTAGCCGGGTTAGTCAATTTCTTGGTTTGCAACTGTTGCAGGGCACGGATGATGCGGAAACGTGTGTTACGCGGTTCGATAACATCATCGATGTAACCATATTTAGCTGCATTATAAGGATTGGCAAACAACTTGGTGTATTCAGCCTCTTTTTCAGCCAGGAATTGAGCCGGATTTTCCTGCTCTTTGGCTTCGCGGGCATATAATACTTCTACAGCACCTGCACCACCCATTACAGCGATTTCAGCAGTAGGCCAAGCATAATTCATGTCGCCACGCAGCTGCTTACAGCTCATCACGATGTGCGAACCACCGTAGGATTTACGCAGTGTGATGGTAACCTTGGGTACAGTAGCTTCACCGTATGCATACAGCAGTTTGGCACCGTGCAGGATGACGCCGTTGTACTCCTGGCCGGTTCCCGGAAGGAATCCCGGTACGTCTACCAATGATACGATAGGAATATTGAAGGCGTCGCAGAAACGGACGAAGCGTGCGCCCTTGCGGGATGCGTTGCTGTCGAGCACACCTGCCAGATACTTCGGCTGGTTGGCAACAATACCTACGGACTGTCCGTTGAAACGTGCGAAACCAATAATGATATTCTTTGAATAATCTTTTTGGATTTCGAGGAACTCACCATTATCTATGATAGCACCAATTACCTCGTACATATCGTACGGTTTGTTCGGGTTATCAGGAATGATGTCGTTCAGGGAATCTTCCAGACGGTCGATAGGGTCTGTACAGTCTACATAGGGAGCTTCTTCCAGGTTGTTCTGGGGAATGTAGCTCAACAGTTTGCGGATAAGAGCCAAACCTTCTTCTTCTGTCTGTGCAGTAAAATGAGTAACACCAGATTTGGTGGAGTGAACGCTCGCGCCACCCAGGTTTTCCTGGCTTACGTCTTCTCCGGTTACAGTCTTTACTACCTTCGGACCGGTAAGGAACATGTAGGATGTACCTTCCATCATCAAAGTAAAGTCTGTCAAGGCAGGAGAGTAAACGGCGCCACCGGCACAAGGACCGAAAATACCGGAAATCTGCGGAATGACACCCGAAGCAAGTATGTTACGTTGGAAGATTTCAGCGTAGCCAGCCAAGGCATTAATACCTTCCTGAATACGTGCACCGCCCGAGTCGTTGATACCGATACACGGAGCACCCATTTTCATGGCTTGGTCCATAATCTTACAGATTTTCAGAGACATGGTTTCGGACAGTGAACCGGCAGAAACTGTGAAGTCCTGTGCGAAGATATAAACCAGACGGCCTTCGATTGTACCGCAACCGGTTACTACACCGTCACCGGGGTAGTGTTTCTTTTCCATGCCGAAGTTCGTACATCTATGTTCTACGAACATGTCCATTTCTTCGAAACTGCCTTCGTCAAGAAGCATGGCTATACGCTCACGAGCTGTATATTTACCCTTCTCGTGTTGCTTTGCAATCGCTTTTTCACCACCACCGAGACGTGCTGCAGCGCGGCGGTCTATAAGCTCTTTAATCTTTTCAAGTTGATTACTCATGAATTTATATTCTTTAAGTGTTTATACAATTTATGATTTGATGATTTTACAGTCTTGCTTATTCCGGTTTCTCGCAAAGCTCGGTCAGGACACCGAGAGTTGACTTCGGATGCAGGAATGCAATGTTCAGACCTTCTGCACCTTTGCGGGGAGCTTTGTCTATAAGGCGGATACCTTTTTCTTCGACTTCGGCAAGCGCACCGGCCACTCCGTCTTCAACGGCAAATGCCAGATGATGCATGCCACCGTTACCGTTGTTCTTTTCGATGAACTTGGCAATTGTGCTTTCGGGAGAAGTAGGTTCCAACAATTCGATCTTTACATCGCCCACTTTCAGGAAAGCGGTTCTAACTTTCTGATCTTCCACGGTTTCGATGTTGTAGCATTTCAAACCTAAAACGTTTTCGTAGTACGGAAGGGCTTCTTCAATGCTCTTAACGGCAATGCCCAGATGCTCAATGTGTGAAATCTTCATAACTATATAAATTAATGTTAGTATTGTATCCTTTTTAATAAAGGTATAAAGCAGCACAAAGAAAGAGAATTCTTCCTTAATAAAGAAATTTTTCATCAATTAATTAATGGTTAATTGAACTTTAGAAGGATTTTTTCAGACTTTAGATAGAGACCGGTTGTTTTCTTGATATCGTCCGCTAACGGACATCCCCACTGTCCGAAAATGAACACTTACCCCTCTATGAAACCTTTCCGGCCACTTGGCACACTCTTTGCTTTTCTGTTTGCGACAATTTTAAAGATTGAACATGAAAAAGAATATTTTACTTGCAGTTTGTTTTTTGATGCCGTTGGCAACCATGGCGCAGAATGATACTTTGGGACATGAACGCAATATTACGCTGTCGGAGGCCATTGTACTGGCCCGTACGCAGTCTGTGGATGCTGCTGTGGCATTGAATGAATTGAAAACCGCGTATTGGGAATACCGTACATTCCGTGCGGACTTGTTGCCGGAAGTGAATTTCACCGGTACACTACCCAACTATAACAAGTCCTACAGTACCTACCAGAATTCCGACGGCTCCTATAGCTTTGTTCGCAACAATACACTGGGGCTGTCCGGACAGCTTTCGGTAGACCAGAACATTTGGTTTACGGGGGGTAAGCTGTCACTGACTTCTTCGCTGGATTATCTCAAACAACTGGGTTCCGGAGGAGCGAAGCAGTTCATGTCAGTCCCCGTGAGCCTGGAGTTGACGCAGCCGGTCTTCGGAGTGAATACCTTGAAGTGGAACCGCCGTATAGAGCCCGTACGCTATGCTGAGGCAAAGGCCGAGTTCATTTCAGCTACGGAAGAGGTGACGATGAAAACCATCACTTATTTCTTTGAGTTGCTGCTGGCCAAAGAATCGCTCGCTACCGCCATGCAGAACAAGACGAATGCCGACCGCCTTTATGAAGTGGCCATAGCCAAACGTAAAATGGGACAGATATCCGAGAATGATTTGTTGCAGCTTAAACTGAATTCATTGCAGGGCAAGGCCGACGTGACTGAGGCAGAGAGCAACCTGAATGCAAAAATGTTCCAGCTCCGTTCTTTCCTCGGGGTGTCCGAGCAGGAAAGCCTGAATCCGGTGTTGCCCGCCACTGTTCCCGATATAAAGATGGAGTATGACCGTGTGCTGAACAAGGCACTGGAACGCAACTCCTTTGCACAGAACATTCGCCGCCGCCAGCTCGAAGCTGATTATGAAGTGGCAACGGCACGCGGAAACTTGCGCAGCATCGACCTCTTTGCCAGTGTGGGCTATACGGGGCAGAACCATGAATTCTCTTCAGCCTACCGGGACTTGCTTGATAATCAGATTGTGCAGGTAGGCGTCAAGATTCCTATCCTTGACTGGGGCAAGCGCCGCGGCAAGGTAAGGGTGGCAAAGAGCAACCGTGAAGTGGTTTTATCCAAAATCCGCCAAGAACAGATGGACTTTAACCAGGACATCTTTTTGCTGGTGGCTAACTTCAACAACCAGGCGCAACAGCTGGACATAGCCAAAGAGGCGGATGTCATTGCTGAGAAGCGTTACAAGACCAGTGTAGAGACCTTTATGATAGGTAAAATCAGCACCCTGGACCTGAACGATGCACAGAACTCTAAAGACGAAGCCCGTCAAAAGCATATTTCAGAGCTGTACTACTATTGGTATTACTTCTATCAGCTCCGCAGCTTGACCCTTTGGGATTTTGAACGCAATACGGAATTGGAAGCTGATTTTGAAGAGGTGGTAAGAGGATAAGTCGACGGGTTGCAAGTGATAAGTTATGAGTTATTTGCCGGTAAAAGTACCGTATATGCGATATTATAGGTAAATAACTTATAACTTATCATTCATAACTCTGCTTTTTTACTTATTTTTGCGGGAAACAAACTACAATTTTTATGATACTGATAATAGACGACGATAGTGCTGTGCGCTCTTCCCTCAGCTTTATGCTGAAGCGTGCCGGATATGAGGTGAAAACGGCTCCGGGCCCTCGCGAAGCTATGGATATAGTTAGGGCCGAAGCTCCCGCCTTGATTTTGATGGATATGAACTTCACTCTTTCCACTACCGGAGAAGAGGGACTTACCTTATTGAAGCAGGTAAAGGTGTTCCGTCCCGATGTGCCCGTTATTTTGATGACGGCATGGGGAAGTATCCAGCTTGCCGTGCAGGGGATGCAGGCCGGCGCATTCGATTTCATAACCAAGCCTTGGAACAATGCTGCTCTTTTGCAGCGCATCGAGACGGCCCTTGAGCTTACGGCCGCCCCGAAAGAGGTGCCGGAAGAGCAGACTACCGCATTGAATCGCAGCCATATTATAGGCAAGTCCAAAGGGCTGATGGAAGTGCTGAACACAGTGGCTCGCATAGCCCGTACCAATGCTTCGGTGCTGATTACGGGCGAAAGCGGAACGGGCAAGGAGCTGATTGCCGAAGCCATCCATATCAACAGCCAACGCGTGAAGCAGCCTTTTGTCAAGGTGAACCTTGGTGGCATCTCGCAGAGCTTGTTCGAGAGCGAGATGTTCGGCCATAAGAAAGGGGCGTTTACCGATGCCAGCGCCGACCGTATAGGGCGTTTTGAAATGGCAAATAAAGGTACTATCTTCCTCGACGAGATTGGTGACCTCGACCCTTCCTGCCAGGTGAAACTGCTGCGCGTGCTTCAAGACCAGACATTCGAAGTGCTGGGCGATAGCCGTCCCCGCAAAGTCGATGTACGCGTTGTGTCCGCCACTAATGCAGACCTCCGCAAGATGGTGTCCGAACGTACTTTCCGTGAAGACCTTTTTTACCGTATCAACCTGATTACCGTAAAACTGCCCTCCTTGCGGGAGCGCCGTGAAGATATTCCTTTGCTGGCACGTCACTTTGCCGACCGTCAGGCAGAGGTGAACGGCTTGCCGCGTACGGATTTCTCGGCCGACGCTCTGAATTTCCTTTCCCGCCTGCCTTATCCGGGCAACATTCGTGAGTTGAAGAATCTGGTGGAGCGTACCATTCTGGTCAGCGGCAAGCCGGTGCTGGATGCCACGGATTTCGATGCCCAATATCTGCGTCACGACGAACCGGCCAAAGCTGCCGAAGGTACTTCTTTTGCAGGTATGACCTTGGATGAAATAGAGCGGCAGACTATCTTGCAGGCGTTGGAACAGCATAAAGGGAATCTCAGTCAAGTGGCAGTGTCATTAGGCATCAGCCGCGCTGCGCTTTACAGACGTTTGGAAAAATATAATATTCAAGTCCCGTGCGCATAAAATTCTTTTTCTTCATACTCGTCCTTTTTCTGCTCGGTCTGGGTGGAATGCTGGTATATCTGCTGAGTGGAAAGCCTTCTTTGTATCTGTACGTATTGGAGGGGCTCATCGGGTTTATCCTTATCTATCTGATAGTATTCTATAATAAGATAGTGAAGCCGATGAACACCATAGGCAGCGGTATGGAGTTGCTGCGCGAGCAGGATTTCAGTAGCCGTCTCAGCCGGGTAGGGCAGTACGAGGCAGACCGCATTGTGAATATCTTTAACCGAATGATGGAACAGCTCAAGAATGAACGGTTGCGCATGCGCGAGCAGAATCACTTCTTGGATTTGCTGATTCAGGCATCTCCAATGGGGGTTGTTATCTTGACAATGGACGATGAAGTGTCGCAACTGAATCCGATGGCGGTAAAGATGCTCGGTGTCCGTATGGAGGAGGCGATGGCAAAGCGGCTGGACCAGATGGACTCCCCGTTGGCTGCCGAACTTTCGTCCATTCCCAAAGACGAGACGGCAGTGGTCCGTCTCAATGATGCGAATATTTATAAATGCACCCATTCTTCTTTTATTGACAGAGGGTTCAAACATCCTTTTTTCTTGATAGAGCGTATGACGGAAGAAGTGATGCGTGCCGAGAAGCGTGCCTATGAAAAGGTTATCCGCATGATAGCTCACGAAGTGAACAATACCACTGCGGGCATCACTTCCACACTCGATACAGTGGAGCAGGCACTTTCTACAGAAGATGATATGGAGGACATCTGCGACGTGATGCGCGTCTGTACGGAGCGTTGTTTCTCGATGAGCCGTTTCATTACCCGTTTTGCAGATGTGGTAAAGATACCCGAACCTACCCTGGCACCCGTCCAGCTGAATGAGTTGGTGTCCATGTGCAAGCGTTTCATGGAAGGAATGTGCAATGACCGCAATATAGAGCTACGTCTGGAATGCGACCCGGAGGTGGGAATGGTGCGTATGGATGCTTCTCTTTTTGAGCAGGTGCTTGTGAATATCATCAAGAATGCCGCCGAAAGTATAGAGGGGGACGCCGGAGAAAACGGACAGCAAGGTGAGATAATAGTAAGGACCACTGCCCCCGCTTCTGTCGAAGTCGTTGACAATGGTCCGGGGATAAGTAAAGAGACCGAAGCTAAACTCTTCAGCCCCTTCTTTTCCACCAAGCCGAACGGGCAGGGAATTGGCCTGGTGTTTATCCGGGAAGTTTTGAGCCGTCATGGTTGCACGTTCTCCCTACGTACCTACAACGATGGATTGACCCGCTTCCGTATACTATTTAATTGAAATTTGAAAGTTTTACCTTTCACCTTTCAATTTTCTACTTTTAAAGAATTCTTTTGCATATTCGTCCAGTATCTTTTTAATGCCTTGGCCGATGGTCGCATAGTCTTTCTCGTCCAGATTGGCGAGTGAGGCGCGCACGCTCCATTCGGGGCCGTCAAAACCACCGCCGTTCAGCAGCACCAGAGAGGTTTCTTTGGCAAGGCGGAAGACTACGTTCAGCGGGCTGTAGGTACGTTTTAGATATTCTACAAAGTCGTCCCCATAGAACTTCTTTGCCCAAACCAGCATGTCGATTTCTGTATAATAACCTACGCGCAACGGGTCTTCCGTCAGCGTGAAACCGGTATTCTCCCAAAGGGCATGCAATCGGCGGCGGATAATCTCCTGCATCTTTTGCTTGTATTTGTTTTCCTTGTCCAGCAGGGCAAAGGCGGCGAAAAGGCCCATCTGCATCTGTTGTGGCAATGACAGTCCGGCGGTATGGTTCAGTGCCACCTGGCGACTGTCGGCAACCATACGGTCGATAAACTTCAGTTTTTCAGGTTCCAGAGTGAGGGTGGAGTAGCGGTGGTACAGAATCTCCCGTTTCTCTTTCGGCAGTTTGGCTATCAGCTTGTCGAACAGGTTGAATTCGTGCAGGGCAATGACCGCATTGCGCCATCCGGTGGCACCGAAGTATTTGGAGAATGAATAGACGCAAAGCGTATTGTAGGGAATTTCTGCCATGAACGAACGGAAGTGCGGACTGAATGTACCGTATACGTCGTCTGTAATAATCATCAGATTAGGGTTGTCATTTCTGACGATGCTCACGATGCGCGCCATTGTATCCGGACTGAGTGTGTAGCTGGGCGGATTACTGGGATTGGTGACAAAGAGGGCCTTGATTTTAGGGCTTTTCAAGCGGTCTATGTCTTCGTCGCTGTACTGCCAGAGGTGTATCCCTTCGCTATTCATGCGGTTGGCATGTATTTTGGTCACTCGAAACTGGTAGCGGCTGAGTTGTGGGATTTCAATATAGGGGGTAAAGGCAGGAACCATGAGGACGATGCCGTCCCCTTTGTTCAGCAGGAAGTTTTCCTGCAGGGAGTCGAAGATGTAGCACATGGCGGCTGTTCCACCTTCGGTGGCAAACAGGTCATAGGCACCCCGGGGAGGACGGTTGTCGCACATCTCTTGCGAGAGATAGTCTTGCACAAGGATTTCCGTAAAATGAAGGATGCGGTCGGGCACGGGATACTGGTCGCCTACAATGCTTTCGGTCCATTCGTGTACAAGGCTGTCGGGGTCGGCGGCATGCTGCATCAGCAGGTAGTTGTAGGTTTGTTCCAGCAATTTGGCGCCCGGTGCGTTATTGTTCTTTTTCAGGAAGGCTTCGAAGCGGGAGGCAATGCCTTTTTTTTCGGGGATGCCTGCAATGCCCTCGGGCAAATCCATGATGCGACGGCACTCTTCCAGGCCGAAGCTTCCCAACAGGAAGAAGGCTTCGCGTGGAGCGGTTGCAATCCAGTTGGGGTTGCCGCGCCCTGCGTTCAGCATGGTACGGGCGGTTTTCTTCAGACTCTCGTCTGCCATGTCTATCAGGCGGTTCTTCAGTTCGAAAGGACTGATAGATTCCATTTTCTTTTCTAAAAGTTTTGTATCCATAAGCTCAAGTTTAGGTTCGTTATTTATTGTTTTCAGTCATTCGGTGAATAATCTCTGTTCATGTGGCGGACTATTTCTTTCCTTGCTTGAAATTAATCGTCCGATATATGTTTCCTTTTCGTCCGACAGTTGTTAAATCATCGTCCGACAACTGTTGAATTATCGTCCGACAGCTGTCGGACGAATAGCTATTAGTGAATGGGTATATAGTCGCTTGCATTTCCGGCAATAATTCTTTGAATGGTTCGGATTAGTAAGTATCGGCACAGAATCGTCTTATAGTAGCAAAACGATGACTACACCCCATATTATTAATAAGGTATTGCCCACGGCATAGGTCACGGTGTATCCCAGAGCAGGTGTCTCACTCTCAACGGCATCCTGCACCGCGCCTAAAGCGGCCGTAGTGGTACGTGCCCCCGCGCAGACGCCCAAAGCCAGTGCCGGATGGAACTTGAAAACATACCTTGCCAGCAGCAAGCCGATAATCAGCGGCAGGGCGGTGGCGGCTGCTCCCACCAGAAACAGACTGATACCTACGTCGTGGAAGCCCTGCACGAAACTGGGACCTGCCGAAATGCCCACTACCGCAATGAACATGTTCAGACCGACATTGTTCAACACCCATTGCGAAGGTTCGGGAATGCGCCCGAAGGTGGGGTGCTTACTGCGGAGCCAGCCGAAGAACAAGCCGGCAATCAATGCGCCGCCGCTTGTGCTCAAGCTGATGGGGATGCCGCCGATATGGACGGAAAGTGCTCCGAACAAACCTCCGACAAGGATACCCAGGCCTACGAATATCATGTCCGTCTGGTTGGTAGGACGGTCTATATACCCCAGACGTTTGGCTGCTGCTTCCACTTCCTGCCTGGTACCTACCACTTCGATGACGTCGCCGGCATCTACTACCGTTTGTGCCAGCACGGGAATGGATATTCCGGCGCGCTTGATGCTCCGGATACTGACACCGTGCATGAACTTTTCCCTTCGGATAACTGCAACCGTCTTGCCGGCAACCGTCTTGCGTGTGATTGTAACCGGTAACTTTTCGGCAGGAAAATCCAGGAGCTGGGCATCTTGTACTTCCGGCCCTATCCAGCTTTCTTCGCCTATGATGTATTCGCGGCGTCCGCTTAGCACTACTTCGTCTCCCGGCTCTATCTGTATGTTCATGCTGACTTCCACCACAACTCCGGATTTGCGGAGGCGTTCCACAAATAGACGTTTGTCGTGCTGCCGGAAGTAGACTTCCAGGTCAATCACCCGCTTTCCATTCTTGAACCATTCGTTTTCGACCCGGTAGGCACGGAAAGTGACGGGGCGTGCCGCCGGCATGAATCCCGGTTCGTCAGCCAGAGAGCTGCCCATCTTCGCCTCCAGTTCCTTGCAGGCGGCTTTCACCTTTTCCAGCCCGCCTAGCATCTTGGGACCGATGGATGATAGGACCCATGCCGAGCCTGCCGTACCGAAAATGTAGGTGACGGCGTAGGATACGGGAATGATGTTGACGTAATCTTGGAATATCTTTTTTAGTGCCTTATACAAAGGACTTTGGGAGAATTAC
>OGLT01000601.1_pt1 | contig 25685 bp, 20 predicted proteins | sample 1572911 | NCBI WGS metagenome assembly OGLT01 (sample SAMEA2582014, study PRJEB24529) | metagenome | biome: Human gut stool | place: China | collected 2011 | reverse complement strand
GACTGCCCATTTTTTACTAAAACAGAAAAAATTTCTGCTAACGGTAAAATAATAATCATCTGCCTGAGAAGTGAGATTACAAGCGATTCCATTCCCCCATCTAACGCCTGATAAATTCCCTGATATGCAACATTAATTCCCGCAAAAAGAAAACTGATGGAAATAATTCTCATGGCTCCAACAAAATACTCTCTGGATGAACCGGCATTAAACAAGGCAGCAAATTGTCCCGGAAAAACTTCTGTAATAAAAATCCCTAAAATCATCAAGCCAATCGAAAAAATAATACCATATTTCATTCCGTCCTGAATTCTTTTTTTACTTCGCATTCCATAAGCAAATGCAATAATCGGAGTGATTGCATCTCTAAGCCCAAAGGCAAGGAATAATACAAACTGCTGTACTTTATAGAACAATCCATATGCAGTCTGTGCGGAAGGACTGAATTTTAAAATCAGATTCATCACATATACCATGATAGACATAAGTGCCTGTGCAATAATTGCAGGAAGTCCAATTGCATATATTTCCTTGATTATTCCGCTATCCGGTTTCATATACTTTACATCATGTTCAAATTCCTTATTCAGTTTCATATGAAATACAAACAATAATATTGCAGACGCAACCTGTCCAATAACAGTTGCATATGCAGCTCCCTTCACTCCCATTTCAGGAATCGGTCCAATACCATAAATCATAATCGGATCAAGAACAATATTCACCACTGCACCCACAACCTGACCGATTGTAGAATATAGTGAACGTCCTGTTGCCTGTAAGAGTTTTTCAAATAATGAAAAGAAAATAATTCCAAATGAAATTACGCAGCATATTCTTAAGTAGTCTGTTCCCATTGATATAACTTCAGGGTCAATTGTCTGTGATGAAATATATGCCCTTACTCCAAAAATCCCAAATAACAGGCACACCACATAAATAATCACTCCAAGAAACAAACTGTTTCCCGCAACTTTTGCTGCTTTTTTACCATTTCCCTGTCCAAGTGTTCTTGCAAGAAGTGCATTTGTTCCCACACCTGTTCCGATTCCAACTGCTACCATGAGCATCTGAACCGGAAACACCAGTGTAAGTGCATTAAGTGCCGCCTCACTTCCCGATCTCATGTTTCCAACAAAGGCACTGTCTACAATGTTGTAAACCGCCTGCAATGCCATAGATAAGATCATCGGTATTCCCATCTGAACCATGAGCTTATTTACCGGCATCTCTCTCATCTTGTTACTTTCTGCCACCTTAATAATCCTCCTTTTCTGCATAAAAAAAGTGTGTACTTACCTCATAAGCTGGACTTACGCTGATAAGCTACACACTTTATAATGCACTATATATTTTAATGATGTGCGACAGCAGGTGCACAAAAACGAGCAGCTAAACTGGATTTACGCTAGTCTGCTACTCGTTCATTCATATATTATATTGTTGTTTTTTTTAAAGTCAAATAAAAATTATTTTAAAAGAGCACTTTCTAAATCCTGAAGCATAACATCTAGTGCATTGATTCCGCCTTCTGCTGTATACCATACGTCAGGATGCTCAAGATACACAATATTTCCATTCTTATAGGCATCTGTACTCATTACAAGTTCGTTTTCCATAATCTGCTGTGCCATCTGCACACCTTCTGTACCTATCGCCCTGTCACGATCCATCACAAAAATATAATCAGGATTTTCCGCTACAACTGTTTCAAAAGATGACTCATTGCCATGTGGTGAACCGGCATTTCCTGATTGGCTATTATTATTCTTATTATCTACATTTTTTGTCTGTGTATCCTTTAAATTAGAAGCTGTAAGATTATTAAAACCAATTTCTACACCAATAATAGAGCATCTGCCATCATTACCGAGAAGATTAAAGCTTCCGCTTGTTGTCATCCCGACAAGTGCTGTTTTTCCTTCTGCTGCAGCCTGTAATGCCTCAATACGTTTTGCAAAATCAGCAGTCTTTTTCTCAACCTCTGACTCCATTCCAAACAGTGAGGCAATGCTTGCCGCATTCTTTGTAACACTTTCCACAAGTCCAATCTGTGTATCTGTTGAAAGATAAATAACCGGTGCAATTTCATTTAACGCATCATAAGATGCTGATAAACGTCCTCCAATAAAAATAACATCTGGTTCACATTCCATTACTGCTTCCATATCTGCTTCTTTAATTGTTCCGAGATTCTTTATATCCTTATTTTCGACATAAGCAGATAGATAATCTATTGATGTGCCTGCTGTCCCGACTACTCTGTCGCCAAGACCAAGATTATCTATTATATCAAGTGCTGCAAGATCAAGAACGGCAATTCTCTGTGGGTTATAAGGAACAGTAATCTCTATTTTCTCCTTGTTTCCATTTAATGTTGTAATTGTTACAGATTCCGGCGCCTGCTCTGTTGCTGCCTTGACCTCTGAATCACCTGATAATTTTGTTTTATCTTCCTTTACCTGTCCGCACGCCGCAAGTCCTGCTACCATTAATGACACTAATAAAAGTGCTAATTTTCTCTTCATTATTTGTCTCCTCGCTTTTTTAATAATAAATTGATAATGGTTTCCCTTGAATGTTCAGTATTTCAAAGTCCACCTGATAAATTTCCGACATAACCTCTTTCGTAATCACCTCCTTAACTGTTCCATATTTTTTTATCCTGCCCTCTTTGAAGGCACAGATATAATCTGAATAAAAAGCTGCGTAATTGATTTCATGGAGTACCATAATAACTGTTTTTCCCAGTTCATCACACAATCTTCTTACTATTTTCATCAGATTTGCTGCATGATATATGTCAAGATTATTGGTCGGCTCATCCAAAAGGACATATTCTGTATCCTGTGCTATAACCATTGCTATATACGCACGCTGTCTCTGTCCGCCTGATAATTCATCAATAAATCTATTTCTGAACTCATCAAGTTCCATATAAGTAATGGCTTGACTTATTTTTCCTTCATCTTCACCTGACAAACGCCCTCCACAATGAGGAAAACGTCCAAATGTAACCAGTTCCTCTACAGTAAGCTTCATCTGTATCTGATTACTCTGTGTTAAGATTGCAAGATGCTTTGCCAGTTCTTTACTATTCCATTTTTCCAGTTCTTTTCCATGAAATGAAATCAATCCTTGATCCTTTGCAACCAGTCTTGATATCATTCCCATAACTGTAGACTTTCCTGCCCCATTAGGACCTATAAATGATGTAACCATACCTTTATGGATTTCAAAAGATACATTGTCTACAACCGTACTTTTGCCATAATTCTTTTTTAATCCCTGTACCTTCATCAAGCTCTCCTTCTAAGCAATAAATACAAAAAATAAATTCCGCCAAATAACGTAATAAACACACTGACGGGAACCGCATATACAAATATTTTTTCTACAATGAGCTGCCCGCCAATCAAGATAACCATGCCAAATAATACAGATTCGCTTATCAACTGCGTATGTCTGTACGTTTGAAGAAGCTGTCTTGAAAGATTAGCAATAATCAGTCCAAGAAATGCCAATGGTCCTACCATTGCTGTTGCCACTGCAATATATAGCGTTACTCCAAGCAACAGTCTGCGGATACTCACATCATAATTAACCCCCAGATTAATTGCCTGATCCTTTCCCAAAGTCATGACATCAAGAATCCTGAGTTCTTTTCTCAATGCAAATGCAACAATTATGAGTACAGCAACAGATAAAATCATAATTTCTGAATTTACATTACTAAAGCTTGCTACAAGCGTTGTTAAAAGTGTGTCATACTCATTAGGATCCATAATTCTGGTCATAGTACTCTGTACACTTGAAAACAGGCTTGTCATTACCGTACCTATCATAAGAACATACAAAACATTATTTTTTGTTTTTTTAAAAAGAAAACTATAAATAACCGTTGCAATTATTCCCATAATTATCAAGTCAATAATAAACGAGTAATCAGGATTAACCACCAATACACTTCCTGACCCAAGTATAAATACAAGAATAGTGTGTATCATTGTATATAAAGCGTCCATTCCAAGCAGACATGGCGTAACTATTGTATTATTAATAATTGATTGAAAAACTATTGCCGCACTTCCAATCGCATATGCGGTTATAATCATTGCTATTAGTTTTGGCGTTCTTATTTTCATTGAATACTCTACTAATTTCCGATTACCGAATTTCACTCCCACTGTCATGTACAAAACACAGACCAGAATAACCAGAAGCAATATAATAATAAGCTTTTTATGATTGTGCTTTGCACATTTCTGATTCATTGCCACCCCTCCTGATTTCTATAGCTTTATTACCATTTTTCAGCCGGTATAAAAGCATTGCAATAAAAATAATGCTGCCTGTAATTCCGACTATCAATTCAATTGGCAGTTCATATGGACGGATCACACTTCTTGCAATTATGTCACACAGCAGTACAAAGACTGAGCCAAACAGTGCTGTATCTACCAAAGTTCCACGAATACGGTCTCCTTTAAACATTGCTATAATATTCGGAACAATAAGGCCTATATAGGAAATAGAACCGACAATCACTACTACTGATGCTGTTATCATAGCTGCAATAGTAAGTCCCATAAAAAGTATCAGATTATAATGAACTCCCAGATTTTTTGAAAAATCCTTTCCCATTCCGACAATATTAAAATGATTGGCATAAATAAAAGCTAATATTACAAGTGGAACGACAAGATACATAATCTCGTATCTGCCCCTCAGAACCATAGAAAAATGTCCCACAAGCCATGTTGATAATGCCTGTGTCATCTCGTACTTATACGCAAGAAAATTCATCAGCCCTGTTATCACATTTCCAAACATTATTCCTACCAAAGGCACCATAACTACATCCTTGAACTGAATGTTCTGAATAAATGCCACAAAAATCCATGTTCCTATTACTGCAAATATGAAGGCAAATACTGTACGTCCCCACAGCGTTGAATCTGGCATAAATATAAGTGCTATCAATATTCCAAACTGCGCAGACGAAATAGTGGCACCTGTTGTCGGCGAAACAAATTTATTCATACAAATCTGCTGCATGATCAGTCCTGCAACACTCATTCCTGTACCAGTGCAAAGAATTGCCAAAAGTCTTGGCAGTCTTGATATAAAAAATATTTTTATCGTCTCCATATCTTCGCTAAACAAAGCTTTGGGACTAACCTCCAATACGCCTATAAACAAAGATACTATCGATAGAAACATCAGAATTAATGCAAGAATAATTGTACTTTTATAATTCTTCAAATATATTCTCCTTTCTTCGGTTAGTTGTCGCTGACTCGAATTAGAATATCCTACAAACGAATTATTTTCAATAACGCACTTTTTGGTAAGTATAAAAATCATAAAAAAAGAACCTTCTCACTTTATCATCCAAAGTAAAAAGATTCTTCAGGCTTTTCTGCCTAATCCGACACATCAACCGACTTGTTTTTTGCATACTTTTTCGTATACTCGCATAACTTTTCAACAATGTCTATTAATTCCAACTGTTCTTTTGCAATAGCATATATAATTGTTTTAGGTGGGTTATTACTGACTACTGTTTTTGTGATTATTCCACTTTCTTCCAGCTCTTTTAATTGAACAGTAAGTACTTTTTGCGAAATATCAGGTATAGCTTTTGTTAAAAGCGAGAACCTGTTATCTCCATGGGCAATATGCCACAAAATCCTTAGTTTCCATTTCCCACCGATCAAATCATTCGCCAATACTAATGCACATGTGTATTTTATTTTTATTTTAGACATAATTCAGCTCTCTTTCTTTTATCGTCTTAACTTTTTGGTTTTGAGATTATGATATTATTATTTACATAAAAAAATAATAATAGTCAAACTAATTTTTTTAACAACCACCCAATTTCATAGTATAATTACCTTAAAATCTATCTTTTAGTCCATTGCGAAACGCCCCATTCCTCACACAGAATTGCGCGGCTTTCATAAATACCTAAAATTATTTATTCCCCCAAAGGAGATTCCACCTCATGACTTCACTAAACACAAAATATAAATTATTAGAAGAAATCCTTGCCGACCTGATTCTGGAAGAGCAGGCTAAGCTTGGCTACCGTAAAGAAAGCATACGTTTCTACTTTCCGCTAAGCTCCCTCAGACACATATTCAAGAATGCCTCCAATGCTGATGAAATGCAGTCTCTTCTAGCTGATTTTCCAGCCTTTATGCAGGAACACTATGGTGCAGTTAACGTCAGTCATCGCATGGAGCGCTTCTGCTTCCAGTTATCAGAACAGGCATCCGAATATGTACATCTGCATAAAGATCCTGATGACTTCATCCTGCAATTAGTTGCCCTGATGTCCAACCATGACACTACCATGACGCAGATTATAGAACTATTCCACAAGCAGCCCTGTGATTGCATCATTGAGGATATCACTGACGGCGAATTTGATACCGCCATTCACTTCATTGATTCGACTGACCGTTATTACTACTGCTTCAAGGATGAGGGCTGTCATATCATTTATCACCGCTTTTTACCGGAAGATTATGCAGAACTGCTCTAAATCATAAACAAGCAGGGAGCCCTAAACATATCTCCCTGCCTGCACATTCCACATTTTGCTGTATTTTCCACCTGAATTTAACAATTTCTCATGAGTTCCATGTTCTATGATTCTTCCATTCTCCATCATATAAATGCAGTCTGCATCTCTGGTAGTCGAAAGTCTGTGAGAGATAAAGATCACGGTCTTGTCCTCTGCAATCTGGTGAATCGCCTGATTCAACTGATACTCCGCCATAGGGTCCAAAGCACTTGAAGGCTCATCCATAATCATCACCGCCTTATTACGATAGAAGGAACGCGCAATTGCAACCTTCTGCCCTTCTCCCCCTGACAGATTCACACCCTGTGCTTCAAATTCTGTGGTCAGTGGCGTATCAATCTGGTATTTCAATTTATAATCATCCACTGCGAATCTGGCGCGGTGCAATGCCTTTTCCACCTGATACGTTTCTTCTTTAGAGTGTTCACACACATCCATCACCACATTTTCCCTGATTGTTGCTGCATACATCTTATAATCCTGAAAAACTGTACCAAAATCTCCCTGATAGTCTTTTAGATGAAACTCCTGAATATTCCTGCCATTCCTTCTAATCTCGCCGCCCGTCGGATCATAGAGCCGCAAAAGCAGCTTTACGAGGGTCGATTTGCCAGCGCCGTTATACCCGACAATTGCGATCTTCTGCCCTTTCCTGATCTGCATATTGATGTCATGCAGAATCTCTCTGCCTCCCTGTGTATAGGCAAAAGACACATTCTCCAGCGTGAGTTCTTCAAATTCCTCCTGCATGCTTTCCTCTCCATCCTTTATCTTCACCTGATACCCCAGGAAAGAGCGTATCTTACCGACGAATGTGCTGTTCATCTCCAACTGTGGAGCCAGCTCCGCCAGCTTATTGCCACGCTTACTCATATATCGAACCATGTTATTCAATATTACAATCCCGCTGAGTGTCACACCGCCATAAGCCTGATATACGAATATCAATATCGGCAAATAGATCGCATATATGATGAAATTACCTGACAGATAATCCTTGATAAATCCATAGATGGCAAGTCTGCGCCCATAATGCCGGTTCAACTGCGCAAGCTCCTCATTACAATCCTGAAAATCCTGCATTAACATATCGCCGATCTTCTTATTGATACGCAATTCTTTCGCATAATCATGAAGATAAAAGACTCTATGCTGATATTTGCGCTTTCTTTCACTGATGTTTGCATCCAGCTTCTTATTCGTAACTAATCTATAGTATGCCCTGCTTGACCAGAATTTGGATAAAAAGCAGATGAGCACCACGATCAGACTCGCCCAACTGTTCACACTCAGATATACAAAATCGATCAGCAGACAGGTGACATACCGAATCACACTGTAGCTATCATCATAGAAACGGTCAATGCACTGATTCGCCTGCGTTGTAGACAATATAAACTCATTATAATACTGCGGGTCATCATAGCAGGCAATGTCCACAGCTTTGGCTTTTTCATAAATGCGCGCCTGCAGCTTCTGATACAACAGCGGCTTGATCTTCGTCGTTGACCAGTAGAAATAGATGGAGCTGCATAATTGATGAAAAGCCAGCAAAACCACCATTCCTACTGTCATGACAAGAACTCTTGAAAAATTCCGGTTCTGCTCTGCTGCGTCCAGATTATAGCCGATCCATACCGTATGCTCCAGAAAAATAAATATCTCAAGCCCCACACAGATGACGATATGATACAGAAAATGCAAGGGAGAAGCCTCCATACAGAACTTCACCATATACCACTGATTTCTGATTGATTCTTTCACAGCACTTCCCCCTTTCTGTGCCACGTAAATATACTGCCACTTAGCCAGTCCTCTTCCTCTGCTGCCTGATAGTTCTTCGCCTGTGTTGCATACATCTTCGCATAGCTGCCTTTTAGCTGCATCAGCTCCTGATGTGTTCCACGCTCAACGATTCTGCCCTGATCCAGCAGATAGATTTTCTGTGCAGACTGCGTGGAGGATAATCTATGTGAAATAAATATCAATATTCTGTTCTGTCCGGCTTTTGCAATACTTTCATAAAGCTGATGCTCCGCAATCGGGTCAAGTGCACTGGAGGGTTCATCAAATACCAGCACCTGTCTGTCAGATGCAAACGCCCTCGCCGCCAGTATCTTCTGATACTGCCCTCCCGACATAACCACACCATCATCAGCAAATTCTTTCGTCAGTATCGTATCAATGCCTTTTTCCAACTGCTGCACAGCATCCTCGATACCTGCCAGCCGCAGTGCTTTGTCAATGACCGCTTCATCAGCAGGCGCACTTCTCTGCATCGTCACATTGTCCCGGATAGATCTGGCAAATATCCTGCCATCCTGAAAGGCACAGGCGTACAGCTTACGATATGCTGCCAGATTATACTTCCTGATATCAATGTCATTGACGAAAATCATTCCCTCCGTTGGGTCATAGAGTCTCAAAAGCAGCTTCACCAGAGTCGTCTTGCCTGCTCCATTAAACCCTACCAGTGCACAAGTCTCCCCAGCATTGATTCGGAAACTGACATCCTTCAATATCATCCTGGAATCCTTGTAACCAAAGCTTACATTTCTGAACTCAATGCTGCGAATCTCTTCCTCAGGCAAGATTCCATCCCAGTCCTCAGGCAGTTCAGGTTCAAATTCCAGAAATTCCTTCAGATTGGCAATGAAAAAGGTATTTTTATAATTGCTGATCAATGCCTCTGTAAAATCTATCAGTATACTCGATATCGTGACCATCAGGCTGCTCAATACAGTAAACTGTGCCATTGTCAGGCTTTTCGTCACCAGTGTGCGATAGATTCCATAGAACAATACCCCTTCGAAGATAGAAGTATAAGACAGAAACAGATACGCCCAGCCATATAGAATGCTCTTTTTCTTATAACTGTCGATTACCTGCAGGGTACTGTCTACAGAAGCCTTATGTTTACGTTCCATGATCCGAAAGATATTCGTCAAGCGGATGTCCTTTGCATAATCTGCCAGATGGATCATTCGATTCACATAGTCAGCGACTCTCTTATACACCACCGTATCTTCATAAATCTGATAACTAATCTTATTCAGTGCTGTCGCAAATACGAAATTCCCGATAACAGGCGCTATCATAAAAAGCAGAATCCACCTGTCTACGCGAAGCATCATCCCCCACGATACCACAACAGCCACCGCTCCCATCAGAATCGACCATATATTATCTATTGAAGTAATCAGCCTTGTATCTGCATCCTCCAGCGCCATCATATACTTATCATAGAACTTCGTATCTTCGAAGCATGAAAGAGAAGCATTCTGCGCCTTGGTATATATCCTCTCATAAAGCCCCTGATAGATATCAATATCCGTTTCCGGCTTCACACAGTTCTCATACCAGCTGTTGAACATGCCAACCAGTGAAAAAACACATACTGTTCCTGCAATGAACCACATAATCTCCTGAAAGGAAAAGCCATTCTCCAGAAAATACACAATTTGCTTTATGAAAATCCCGGAAAAAAACAACCAGTCAAAATAATACAAAAAATGGAAAATTGCCGCACATGCAACTCTTTTCCTGCTTAATTCTTTCGCCAGCCTTATAATATATCGGTTCAGTTTCACCATATCCCATCATACCTTTCCTGTTTCTACAGCTATCTTACCATACCTGTTCTGTTTTGTATTGATGTGGGTTCGAAACGGGGTACTTTGTCCCTGAAATGCGGTTGTGCTAGTGTATTCCATACGTTATAATGAGTTTAATGGGGGATGTACAAATATGATTAAAATTGCAATATGTGATGATGAAATGACTTTTGTGGATAAAATCAATACTCTGATCTCTGAATGGTCTGCACAAAACCAGTATTTTTCCGTAATTCAGACTTTTTCCAATGGTCAGAATCTGATCTACGATATAGAAGATGGACAACATTATGATCTGGTAATTCTGGATATCGAAATGCCTGCCATAAACGGCATGGAAGTCGCAGATGCTATCCGCAGGCTACTTCCTGACATTCTTGTCATTTTTGTAACTTCTCATACAGAATATGCCCTGGATGCTTACGAACTGTCTATTTTCCGGTATATCTCCAAAGCCGATCTGGAGGATAAGCTGCGGCACGCTTTTCTGGATGCTGTAAAGCTCATACAGATACAGCAGAATGACTCCTATATTATTCAGAATCAGAACCGGCTGGAACGCATCCCCTGCAAAAATATCATGTATATTACACATGAAGGGAAGAACAGCCTTTTTATGACGAATCTGCCAAACGATTCTGTGTACAGGGAACGCAAAACCATTCAGCAAGTCTATCAGGATCTGGATCATAATGCCTTTTTCCTGATCGACAGAGGCTGCATCGTAAACCTGACACAGATCATTAGTGTGAAAAACAATGAATGCATCCTAAACGGCGATATCCACCTGCCCGTCAGTCAGGCTCGTATGCGTCCGCTCAAAGAATGTCTGTTGACCTTCTGGCAATCTAATTTATAAAAAAGAGGTATACCATTGATAGCAAATAGAAATAAAAAGTTACTGATACAGACCAATCAGGCTCTGGAAGCCCAATGCAAAATCCTGCGGGAGACTTATAATGCCAATGAAGCGCTTTACCACGATATGAAGAACCATTTACAGGCAATTTACTTTCTGGCAGAAAAAAAACATGATACGCAGATTCTGGAATATATCTCACAGATTTCCCACGAAATACAGGAGTGCACCCCTTACGTTTCAACAGGTGTTGATATTGTAGATGCCATCATCAATCACAAAAGACAGCTCGCTCTGGAAAAAGGAATCTCCTTTGAAGCCAATGTGGAACTCCCTGTTAATACCGGCATCGCTTCTGATGATTTCTGCGTGATTCTTTCAAATCTGCTCGATAATGCACTAGAAGCACTCACCAGACAGCCACAGCCTGACAGCACACTCTACCTTACGATACGCCGCATTCATCAATTCCTGCTGATACAGGTGACGAACCCCTGCCCCGACAATATCTCCACCAGAACCTCCAAGGCTGATAAACGTCATCACGGCTGGGGACTGAAAAATGTCAGAAAAATCGTACAAAAATATCATGGCAGTCTCGAATATAAAGTAGAGAACCACTCCTTTGTCGTTACTGCCATGTTATTCTTTGATTAATAATCTATTCTTTTTCCAACAGCTTCTGATAACTTGCATCCATGCCGATTGCCCCCAGCGGTGCTGTAATCAGTATCGCCAATACAGCCACAGAAAGCACCATCTGTCCACAGGCTAAGCCCATTGCCATCGGGACAGAACCGATAGCTGCCAATACAGGCTATGGCAATACGAGCTGCTTTTGCCGATTATTTAAAAACCTTCACTAACTATTGTTATTATTAGCTGTAGCTGCTGCACTGGCTGTAATCGCTGCGCACATTGCCGCCTGCTGCGCTACAATCAGTGATATGACACCGTTTACCGCAGCACTCTGCATCATTTTATCATTGATATAATCCTGCTGTGCAATCATCCCTGCATACATCAGACGCTGTTTTGCAGATATACTGCTAAAGAAGCCAAAGCCCTTCTGCTCAGATAACCACTGGTCAATCTCTGCCATCTCTGCTGCAATCTCATCCTGATTACCATCAGCCATGGCAAGGACACCCAATGTTGGCAATTCATAGCTTGTTCCATATTTATGTCCTGCTTCCTTCAGCTTTTGGAATAATTCCATGGTTTTCTGACATTTGTTCTCCGGTTCTCCATCACACATTGCCAACACATGGCTCAAGGACTGCACTGCATTAGAAGAAAAGAAATTGTTCTTGAGAATTTTATAACACTCTTCTGCATCTCCAAGCAGCACTTCATCCGGCTTATCCAGCAATGCCATCAATGCACAGAAAGTACTGTCCTCCCCTGAGGTCAGGAAAGGATGGTCTGCCCTCATCTGCTTATAGATTCTCCTGGTTCTCTGTGCCAGCTCTGCGTATCTTGCCTCGTCTGCATACTGTGCAATGATCATTGCCGCTATCGGCAGATATACGGAACTCATAAATTCTTCCTTCAACAGATCATACACCTTCAACCCACGCTCCATAAGCAGCTGCGGATTCTCATTTGCCGCAAGCATTGCCACAATCATAGGCTTCGCCGTACTTTTGAAATTAGAAAAAATACCCGTGTTTCTTTTCAGGATATCCTTGCATTGAAGCAGCATCTCTTCATTGGCGGTCTGCTCCTTATTGATAAAAATACCCGCACAGGCAAGATGAGTCAGCCCATCCTCCCATGCAAATGCACTCTTCATGGTTTCCTTGTTTTTAATCAGATTTTTGCATCTGGCTAATGTTCTCTCATTCATTTGCTCTCTTCCTCCTGGGGTTATTCGTCAGGGCATTGCCTGATTTCTTCGCTTATTTTCTTCGCTTGTCTTCTAACGAGTTCAAATACTAATATATTAAGACAATTTTTTGTTTCAATGATTACTCCTCTATCATATTTAAAATTTTTCGTACTTCCTCGGGCTGCATTAGCATCCGCATCTTCTCATTACCACTCTACTGTGATTTTGTATTACTTTCAGTATCTCCTCACGTATCTTTATCTTGTCTTTTTTACCTGTTCCAGTCCATTCTATAAGCTTATCAAAAGAAAGTATCAAATATTCAAAACAAATTATATCAAGAATTACAATATGTTTATCCGATTTGCTGGCAACCGACTTAAGAAATCTGTATTTATTACGAATATCCTGATTATCAACCACATAGTCAAATGCAATATAATATTTATCGTCTTCTGTAACACATATCTGTGATGCTGCTTCTAGTAATCCCTGATTACTTTCTTTGCTTTCCACTTTTAACTCTCCATTAAAGAAAAGTTCATTTACCAACTGCCAGAAATGCAGCCCTGCGCCAGTATCTTCTGTCCATAAATACTTCATATCACAGTTCCTCTTCGAGTGTTATTTTATCGTCCTTTAATTTCAATATCTTGAAGCTTTTATCTGACACGTTCAATCCATCACAATTCCTTAAAAAAAGCATATATTGATTGGAAAACTCAAAATTAATGAATCGTCTGATGTCATCATCAATCTGAATATCAGCATTATCAATGACAATAAAACAATCTCTGCATTTCATCAGGCTTTCTTTCATATTCTCTGATTTATAATTAAACAGCTTAATAGCATTATACTGTTCTGTCAATCTCACATCTTCCAGCATCTCATACAGCACGGTTTTTCCTGTTCCACTATCTCCACCAACAAGGGTAATCCTGTCATCAAAAGATAATTCATATGAAAATGGAGCTGCCTTAAATGTAATTTTCTTATAAACCATCTTTTTCTCTCCTCCCATATTCCCTGCTCCACCATGCATTATATCCCATACTTCCAGTCACAACCTCACTATCATTAAATCTGAGCTTCGCATCTTCTGGAATATCAGTAAAACTTGGTCTTGACATATATATCTTAATATTATCCATCTGAAATATCATCTTTAATACATTCGGTCCACATTCTTCCACACAGACTACCTTTTCCGGATGTTTCATAATATTTAATAACGTTTTACAGCCAGACGATAAATTTCTGATTGTTCCTAACCCATACTTCGTCTGAATATGTTTGTCTGGAGTCAAAATAGCATCATCAGCCTGCTTTATGACCTCAACTTCTTTTTCAGACATCTCTTCATTGCTGGTGTTCAGATTAAAATAGAGATCATTTTGTATAATCCAGTCTTTAGCATCTTTTTTCTCTGTATAAATGTCAATCATCTCTGTCACTTCCTTTTTACTTATAGAATTTTCCATTTACCACCATTATCAGGTCCTTTGCGCTCTATAATACCTTTATTCTTTAGCTCAGATAATATCTTGCAATTGTTCTATCTGTTACATCTAAGGCTATTCTTAATTTATCAATAGAAATACTGGGGTTTTCCGAAATTTCTATGACATTTTGTACGACATTTTCATCAGTTTTCCTCTCCATCTTCATAACAAGTGTCACTTGATTAAGGTTTGTATCCTCAATTAATTGGGGTTCAACCCAGCCTTCCGATTTCCATACATTAAGAATTGTTGGGAATCCAGAACCAGCATTATCTCCAAATCCAACTAATCTCGGCATCGTCTGCCTGATTTGTATGAACCTATAGGCTTTCATCAATTGTATTACAAGCCCATGAGTCTCCTTAGTCTTAAGTGCAACCTCTTTATCAGAATCTGTGTCTTCACTAATCAGCTGCTTTATATCCAGAAAATATCTCATTCTTCTTTGCTTATCAACTAATAAAATTAATGTTTTCTGTCTTTAGTTGGATTTTTAACTACTATAAATCCATCTCCATCACTACTAGAGTAATAATCAAAAATCCATGTATTTTTCTTCAATTTATCAAGCATGTATCTTATATAGCTATTATTTTCATATGTCTTCGTATAATTATTCCGCTTTGTAAAAATACCTTTAAGTTCGGAAAATCCCATTTCTTCAAAATGTTTTTTACATGTTTCTTCTGTTAAGTCTGGAATTGCCTTTGCCCATAGCTGAATTTTATCATCAATGCTACATCCACTTTTTGTCAATAGCGCTGACAATAAGTTATCGTCAAGAACTATATAAGAGTCATTAATAATATTATCTATTCGCGATTCTGCAACTTTATATATCGATGATTGAATAACTTCTTCATATTCTGAGAAATGTTGGTACAATTCCTTCTCGTCATGTTCGTCAAAATTATTGCCAAGAATATAATCAACTAGAAAACTAGTATATCCCTTTCCAACTACTGATATAGGCTTTGTTGTTAAACTTAAAAGTTTTATTTTTTTTTCATCATCTATTCTCTTATCCAACACATACAAAGCTTCCTCATAACTAAAGTTACGTGATGTAATAATTTTTAGATATTCTTCCACATTTTCATCTATATATAATTTAATGTAATCCTTATAATGATTTCTAATATATTCCAAACCTTCCTTATCCATTTCTATGATATCATTCTTTATTAAAACTTTCATCTTATCATCAGCAATATCATATGCATCGTAATTATCATACCCATATCCCATATTGCATAGAATTTCTTGATATTTACTTGTTTTTATTTCATTACTTACAGCTACAAAATCAAAAAATTGTCTAGCAATTTCAGTTCCAAACTCATCCTCAACATGAGAATAGTCCATACCCGAATCACATTCATTAATAAATTGGATTAGCTGGCTATCACAACAATGCACTGTATAATAATATATTATATTAGGAACTGACTTTTCAATTATTCCCCTAGCAAGCATTTTCCCCCATAATTCTTTATTCTGTATTGCTGAAATATCAGAAATAACTGTTTCTAATGCGCTTACATACTTTTCCTGCATATCACCTAAAAGATTTTCATCATTAATAAACTTAATAACATCATCCTCTGAATCTTCAATTAATCCATTACAGTTTTCCAAGTACTCATTTGCATATCTATTTATGTCTTCTGTAATATACTTAGCTAATGGGGAAGCAGTATTCTTCTGAATAACTGTATAATTTCTATGTTCTATGTCATATGAATCACATTCTTTATACATTGATTTAATCATTAATTCGATATTCTCAAATGTTAATTCATATAAACTATTTTCATACACCCCTGCAATCAACTCTCTATTAGCTGTATCAATCTCAATTTTCTTTAGCTTTACACCAAGAATACAAAATTGAGAAATAATTTTTTGAACATCGGGATTTTGAATATTTAAATAATCGCTCTGGTCCGATATATAATCCGTAAGGCATCCTTCTACATTAATATTCTGTATTTTGTCCTCATCCAATAAATAAAGCGAATCCAGTGAAAATCTCTTTATCTGTTCTGATGGCAACGTTTTGTTCACAACTGCATAACTAAAGAAATCTGCCCACTGTTCATTCAGCTTAATAATAAATGTTCTATCGAACTGTACACTATCGTAGAATTTTGATATAAACTCTATTTCCTTATTAGTTTTTATCTGTTTTATTAATGCAGCTAAATATTTCTGATATTTAGGACTTTCTTGGCTTGCAAGAAGCCCTTCCAGAAGATTGAAATTTAATGTTTCCTCCTCATAAAAATCAACACCTCTTAAAACTGAAGAAGACAGGACTCTCCCAACATCATTAAGAGAATATTCATAATCCCTTCCTTTCTTATCAGTTATCCTCCGCAAGAAAATCTTATCATGGGCAGATAAGCTATCCGCATAAAAATATGTCATATAGTCATTATATGTTTCATCAATATAACCATTGCTAATAAGAAACTTTAATAGATCAAAATAATCGTTCCCCTTAATTTCATTATATTCATTCTCCTCACCAATAGGATTTATGCTCTTTATCATAAATATTGTAGCAATATTATCCCTTGTAATTAATTCACTCAATAACTTTGTTTTTGTAGCAGAAATTCTTTGTTCAATATCCTGAATTTCCATTTCTAATTCAGAAAGCAATTCTTTATTTCTATTATCAACCACTTCTATTCTTTTATCTTTTTCCTTTTCCAATCGTTCCTTTTCTTCTTGCCCTTCTAGGGTTAATCCTCCATAATATTTTTCAGGCAATCTATTATATTTTGCTTCATATACATCGTTTAGTTCTTGCACATCATTCAAATTTTCTTTATTTATATATTCTATTTTACTCTGTATAAGCTCTTTTTCCTTTTCCAATTTTACTATTATCGTTTTGCTAAAATTCTCTTTTTGTTTAAAGAGCTCATGAACATATCCTTTACAAAGCTGAAGATTACAAAAATCTCTTGGAAATATATTCTTATACACAATTATAGCCAACATTTTATTCCAGTTAAGGTCTGTATTATTTAATCGATGCATATATACAAGAAGTTCATTATACACATTTTTCAACACTCTCATATCATCTATGTATAACGATAATCTTTGCAAAAAAGTATTATCAAATTTTTCATATATATGTGCCTGCCTTAAATGTCTTATAAATTGATCGTATGAATTAGTTCCATCCAACACTGGCACAATTGGAATAATATAATCAAAAAATTTTGTTCTATCTTTTGTAACGAAAACATCATCCCTTAACAAATAAAAGAATCGTAAAGGTTTGTACTGCTGTACTTTCCTACAAAATACCTTATTAACCTTATTAATTAGTTTATGTTGCTTTTTATTTTTAAACTTATTATATTTATGTACATTAACTAAATTGTTCACTTCTCTTAAACGTTCAAAAATAACATTGGAATTAAATCGATCCATATCCTCAAATACAATTACATCTGCTTCCACTTGTTCAAAGAGATAAAGCACTTCATTCAGATACTTATCAAAGTATGACTCATCTTTACTTTCAAATATTTCAATAGTATTCCCTTGTACTGAAACTTTATGAAATAAATTTTTATTTTTTTGTATTTTAACAGCATTATATATACAAATAAATGCACTAATAGCAAACGTAATACCTGCAAAAAAAACAGCATAATCACTCGTCAGGAAAGTCAATACTCTTTTTAATCTTCTATCACATAATATGTCCACCCAATTTTGGATTTTACTTGATAATGATATAAATGTCATACTACTAAACAATATGTATAATAATATTGTAATAGCAATTATATTTTTCCTGCCTACATCTTTTTTTACTCGGAAATTTGTTTGTGGTATTTTGTTTACCGGAATTTGATGTATCAACTGATTTAATATTTTTCCCTCAAGAGTAGTTTCTTTCACACTATCCTTTAATTCATTATGCTCTGTAGGCTCAAAATGTGCCAAAGAAATGTGCAGAAAATTTTTATCATCGTGTTTTTTCTCATATGATTCTATAACACTACTTTTACCAGCACCATAAGCTCCAGAAATAGCAATATTAGTAACATCTGAATTATCAAATACAAATTCAATTGCCTCTTCATATACTGATATATTTGCTTTTCTGTTAGGCGTAAGCTTTTCAAAATTATACTTCTTTTGTGCCATGCGCTTCTCCTTATTATATAACGTTTATTTTCACCAAGCCATGATGCTTAATCTTTACCATTTCCAAAACTTATACTGGCTATTTTCTAAATTCCTCTGCTTTTTTTCTTCTTTCGCTTGAAAATATTCACTTATATTGGTTTCCGAATACTCACCCTCAAGTTCAAAATTGTATTCATGCATAGACATATCATAAACTTTAATATCTTTACGTTTTGCCAAACAATACAAATACTCTCTATTATCCCTATGCATTCTGCATCCAATATAAATTGCCTTTATCGGGAAGAATGGTATCATATTGTCATATATTTTACATATATCAACAGGCAGCAAAAGTCGCCATTCATTTTCATATTTCCACGATGAAGATTTTGTAATAAATGACAGCATTAAACTTTTATCAAGTTCCATCTGTTCATATGCTGTAAGCGGGATTTTGTTTATATACTTGTATATTTTTCTTTTACTTAAAATAATCTGTTTTGCTCCATATTCGCAAGGCAATAATCCCCCTAAAATCATTGCATTTTCTCTTGAATCTGCAATAGGTTGTGTTAAATCGTACTCAACACAAAAACCTTCATGATTTTGTGCATAATGTGCCCATAATTCTATATAAGAAGTTAACTTAAAATCATTTATATTAGCAAACGAAGTTACTTGTATCGTATTTTTTCTTAGCTCTTTTAGTCCATTTTCATATTTTATCCTGTCATGATATAGTTTCCTACTAATTTCATCGCTTCCTTTACGTTCTTTTCTTAATTCAGGATCATAACAGATATGAGTAACAACACTATCAAAAGTATTATATATACTTCCACTATGTGGTTCCCAATCACCGCAAAAACTATATTCCAATTTATTCAATTCATCTTGTGATAATATCTCTCGTCCAACAGCGTCCGTTTCTTTCAGATAATCCAATAAACAGCATTTGAGAAATTCATTTTCATTTGCACAAAGTAAGCAATCAAATGGATCATTAAAATTACTAGGGTTATTCATGAAAACAGAATTGTTTTCTATACATTTTAAACTATTATGATTAAATGGAAAAAATTTAAACAAACTTTTGGGCATATGTTCTGTTTTATCTATATAACCTTCCCACATCGATTCATATAATTCTATTTTTTTATCTGAAGCATATTGGATTCTATCTTTTATCCAAGCTTTTTCCCATTTACCCTTATAAAATTTACTCCTATAATCAGACTTATCGTATGCTGATGTTTCTCTTCTATACTCCCATCTTGGATTTTCTCTACGCATCAATACGTACTTTCCTTTCTATTTACTACAACTCTTTAACAATCCTCATAAACTCTTCGTATGAGTATGCACCATTATATCCCGGATTTTTTGTTTCAAATACCATATAGTACTTATACATTCTTCCAGCCATTTCAGCCCATTTTGCCCCAGTTTCTGCTTTTTCTTTGGACTCTGAATTTTCAAGTTGGTCTCCTTTTGTTTCTATCAGAAGCAGCTTGCCACTTTCTGTTTTTACCATTAAATCTGGATATGCGTTTATTGCACCATTGATTGAAAATCCTTTTCTTGCTATATTTCTATGCCACCATCTTACATTGTTTAAAGAAGATAATTCCATAACAACCTTGCGTTCATATTCTGTATCAAAGTTTTCTTCTTCGCTATACAAAGATTTTGGAATTGATGCAATAGTATTTGTTGGTGATATCTCTCTCGGTAATTTATATGATGGCAGACAAGAGATTTTGTCTTGTTCAACCCACTCATAAAACATTTTCTTTGCATATTCATTCAAAAGAGAATTAACTTTTTTATTAATTTTCAAAGCATAGATGCCTGGTGTCTGTTCCATGTCTGTCAATTGATCCTCAGTCAGGTTCTGAATAATTCTGTTTACATATATATCCAAATCTCTATCATTTACCGCATTATTCTTTGATAATTTCTTTATTATCATATCCTTGCACAAACGTATTTTTCTATCTGATGGCTGTTCATCAAACCACTTTTTCACATTTTGATTGTCGAATCCCTGCAATTTCCATGCTTTAGGCATTGCATCAGAATCATCAATATCTATACGGGCTATTTCAGAATCCACACTATCAAAATCTATAACTGTATCTTTATCCAATAAAGAAAATCCTGCATATAAATTTTCCTTGGATAGAGGCTGTTGCACATGTTCAGAAAACAGAGAACATCCTGCCTCAATCATAAATTGTGGTATTTCCATACTGCTAGCTTCATCTGCAAATAATTGATTCAATTTATAATGTTTCATTTTATCCCCTACTTCCGGTGGTACAGGTACATAGTTTTCTTCTGTCTCTTGAAATTCCTGCCAATACAATTCATTCTGTGATTTTGCATGTTCAAGCATATCATTAATCACATTAGATGGTACTGAACTATCTTCTGTGCCTGTTTCAGTGGATTCTCTCTCCAATGTTTCCAATTGCATCTTCATTAATTCTACATTTAATCTGTCAAGTTCGTCTGTATCTTTATCATCATTACTAACTTGAATATTGTCAAATGGCAGCTCTGTTTGACTATTAACTTCTTGTGTTGTCTGCTGTTCATCAACTACCGCTTCACAATCATCTACTCTATAATCTTTACTGGTAAATCCAGCCGCATTAAGTCCAGCTACTACCTTATCAAGAGTTGCATAAAATGCATTTGATGATGTAATTACATATGAAAGATTTAGGACTTCGCTTTTATTCTTTTTGGTATTAGGCAATCTTAAAATTCTACCCAATATCTGCTCCACATCTATACTTGATGTTTTATTTGCAACTGTAGCTAGTATATATGCAAAAGGACAATCCCACCCTTCTTTCAATGCATTAACGGTTATAATATATCTAATATTACAGTCTGAACTACTCAAATCTATATTCTTTAGTTCATCCTTATCCGCTGTTTTTATTGCAATTTCAGACTCTGGTATTCCCATCTCCATTAAAGTATGCTTAATCTTCTCATATGTTGTACTGTCATCATTGTTTTTAGGCTGTGCCTGAAACAGTACAATAGGACGAATATATTTACCGCCGTTTTTTTGTCCCTGAACCGCTTCCAATTCCAGCTTTCTTCTTAATGATACGGCAGATATAAAAACATCTTCCTGTGATTTTCTGTTGTATACAATTACAGGTAGCTTTACCATGTTTTCCGCTTTTAACTGTCTGGCATCTACAAATGAGATTATATTGCTCCCCCTCTTCGGTGTTGCCGTTAGATCAAGTACAAATGACGGATTAAAATTCTGCAACATTTCCTTACTAAGCTTGCTCGTTGCATGGTGGCTCTCGTCAACAATAACAACAGGATTCAGTTTGCGAATAACCTGAATCAAAGCTGTTTCATCTGTATCTTCTAATAAATTACTGCTATCCTGTTTAAATCTTACAAATGGTAATAAACTACCATTTTCCTGATATGCTTTTCTTCCGTCTTTTTTACTTGTCCTAAATGAATCGTAACTTAATACAAAAATAGACAAATTGTCACTTACTGATGTTGGATTAAAATTTTGTCCATTCAGAAGCTGTTGCTTTGAGTAAACTTCTACTTTATTTCCAAAATCAACATCTATCTTCTTTCTATATGCGTGATTCTTATCTGTTAATGTCTTATACGTCTGTAACAAGATAGCATCTGAAGGTACAAGCCATACTACTGCCTTAGGATGTATGTGTGGCATAGAAGCAAATATCGGTTTAAGTGAATTTGCTGCCAGAAAAGTCTTTCCTCCTCCCGTTGGAACTTTAAAGCAAACCTGAGGAACACCTGGTAGTTCAGGATTATATGGTGGCATGCCGTCTATTCCAACATTAATCCCTTTTTCATTCCACAAAGCATTATAGGCTTTACTTATATTCTGCTTTTCTAGCAGCAATTCTAAAAATCTGTCTAAATCCTTTATTACCTGTAACTGATATTTTTTTAATTCCATATCTCATTCCTTTCTAGATATGTTCAATATCTCTTGGTATTTTCTTAAATGTGATATTCCATTTTTGTAAGTCACTATCTGACAATGCACAAGAATCCGCATACATAACATATGCCTGTTCTTTCTTATGTACACTTGTCAAAAATTCATAATCAAGTATTGTTACCCTATCTTTTTCATAATAAAAATAATAGGCTGTATCATTATATGAACCAAGAAAATACTTTTCCTGTATATCTTCTTTATACTCAATGCCATTTGTCTCTGTATACCAGACATACTTTCTGACTTCAGTTATATCTACCTCATTATTTATCGTTCCATCTTGCATAAATAATGGATTCCCTAACTCATAGTATGAAAAGTTTCCACCTGTTCCTTCTACGGCGTTCTTTTCTTCTCCATAACCATTTATTACTCGTTTCACACGCTCCGCAGTAATTGTATCTGCATAATCTCCCATTTCTACAAGAATAAATTTTCTATTGCCTCCGTCTGACTTGTTCATATTCAAAACAGCATGAGCTGTTGTACCGGAACCGGCAAAGGAATCAAGAATGATAGAATTAGAATCCGATGTTATTCGAACAATCCGTTCAATTAATTCAAATGGTTTGGGAGTGGAAAACCCAGTAATATTAAGATTTTTAAGCTGATTAGATGCCCCTTGTGTGTGATTCACATCGTCATAATGCCAAAGAGTTCTATTAACAACACCTTCATGTTCAAATAAAAATTTTTTTATACGTGGCATTTTTGCTGTTCCATCAACACCCCAAAACAAGCGATTATCCTCCTGAAATACTTCTGTTTGTGATTTTGAATATTTCCAAACAGCTGTTTCCTTTGGAAGAACTTCTTTCCCTGTTTTAGGATTTACAATTGGATAATACAAATTAGGGCGTTCTTCCCTCGTTTTATTACAAGTGTATGTGGCAGAATTCCAGTCTCCTCTATTATCATTATCTGGATTTGAATAATATTTTAATTGTTTTTGAGTAAGCGGTAACCTGTGCGGTTTCCACAACATGCTATTTTTACTATATACCAAGATATACTCAATATCATTGCTAAAAAAACGAGCATCATTTGAAGGCGATGCTTTTTTAAACCATGAAATCGAATCAATATAATTTGTTGCTCCAAATATCTCGTCACATATTATTTTGAGATTTGCATATTCATTTCCATCAATACTTATAAAAATAGCTCCATCATCTGCCAATAATTTTTGTAGCAGCACAAGTCTTGGATACATCATACATAACCATTTATCATGCCTTGATAAATCCTCCCCCTCTTTACCAACGACTTCTCCAAGCCACTTCTTTATCTTTGGATCATTTACGTTATCATTATATATCCATCCTTCATTTCCGGTATTGTAAGGTGGATCTATGTATATACATTTGATTTTTCCTTCATACTGCGGAAGTAGCGACTTCAAGGCCTCAAGATTGTCACCATGAATTATCATGTTATTGCTGTGAATATCCTCTTTGTGCATACCACTTTCATCAAAACTATACTTTCTTTCAAGTACTTTATACGGGACATCTTTATGATGATTAATTACTTTGTCTTTTCCAATCCAGTCCAATGTAGGCATATATTGCTCCTTATCTATAATATAATCTCTCGGAATCTCTAAGCCAGTAAATACAAGGCTTTCAGATTCCTTTTTTATTAAAATCCCCACTTTTTTGCCAAAAACACTTGACAACTTTATCGAAAATTTGGTGCTCCGCACCTATTGATTAATAAGAACCGTCGCTTGTGACGGCAGATATTTTTCGATTGGAGGCGATTTTTTATGTTACCTGTTAACTGTGGCAGCCATGCTGACTACCAACATTTTGTTGTTACTAACCTACGTAAATATTATCCTGTTCCTGACGCCCTTGCCCGCTATTGCTATGTATACCTCCGTTTCCTTCTCCCACATAGTCCTATCCTGCTCTACGTCGTCCTTTAAATAAACATCTCTCATCACACTCTCCTGCCTTCACACCTTAACTCAGAAATATGAGCCATACAATCCTGCCGGATCTTTTTCAGACATCCGCTTTGCCCAAAAATAATTATTATCTTTTACCAGCACCACAGTCATTTCATCCTTTAAAATCATTTTATCCCAAAAACAATCCTCTGAAAATTCATAGAAAACTACACAAAATTCATTTTCCAGACCCATTGCCTCTACAAGCTTCTCTATTGATTTTTCCCCTATATCCACAAGATAAAAATCACAGATCTCATTATCCTCCATTGTGGAAAAGTTCATTCCGATATATTCTTCTGCATCGTGTTGCTCTGATTTTAGAACTTCCGTAACCACCCATTCCCCGCTCCAAAGCCCATAGTCTGCTCTAAAGAAATCTTTTCCTTCTACGATATCATCATAATCCACCACCTTCTCCATGCGGTATACTTTTCTCCCCCAAAAGGCTAACATCTCTTTTTCATCTGTCAATATACATGGAGAAAAGGCACTGCGTGATCTGGCATACTCCTCACCAGGCCTTACCTCACCAAACGACAGGTAATACCCCACCGGCGTAGACAGCATATTTCCTATATTATATTCAAACCACCGAACAATTGGAGAGGCTTCATACCCACCCAACTCCACGGTATATGACCACGTTTTGCTTTTATAGGAACAGCTTTCCGGCAGCATTTCATACACAGCGCCTACCAGTTCATCCGTCTCATCCCATGTATCTCCTTCTCTGATACCTGTAACCTGCCAGACTCCCCATATATACTGCCGTCTTTTCCCCTTGTTTTCCCAACCATCCATGTTTTCCGCGTCCTGTTCCTGATGCACCTTCTCCTCATTCGTTGCTTCCGTTCTCATCAAATCACCATCATTCAGATAATCCTCCATATAGGCATCCAGATACACCCCATGCTGATCCCTCTTGGATGTCCGCCTTGCCCACAGGTAGTTTCCATCCTTTACCAGTACTGCTGCCATCTCATCTTTTACAATCATTTTATCCCAGTAAAAATCATCTGAAAATTCATAAAAACCTACAAATGTTTCTTTCTCCAGCCCCATTGCCTTTACCAGTTGTTTTATGGACGGCTCCCTTGTGGAAACAATATAAAAGTTACAAAACTTTTCCTCCA
>OGLT01000597.1_pt1 | contig 25960 bp, 27 predicted proteins | sample 1572911 | NCBI WGS metagenome assembly OGLT01 (sample SAMEA2582014, study PRJEB24529) | metagenome | biome: Human gut stool | place: China | collected 2011 | reverse complement strand
AAGCATCATTCCCATCTTCTCCCCTTTAACATTGAAATATAATGCTGTCTTACATGATCTCTGTAATTTTTACTGATTTCTACTTCCCGTCCATTATCCAGAACAACCCTGTCCGCAGAATACTCCTTAATAAAACGAGTATTCACGAGCAACGATTTTCTGATTCTCAGGAATTTTACATTTGCTTTCCGCAGATTCCTTTCCACTTCTTCCAATTTTCCATAAAATAAGTATTCCAATTCAGGCATATCCAGCTGTACTGCATTGATCTGTACGATTCTTTTATCACTTTGGAAAAACCGGATCTGATTCAGTGGAATATTGTATTGCCTTTTATTATAAGAAAAGCAATAACTGTCATCGGAATTCAAATGTGTTTCAAACACCCGTTTCAGGATCTTCTCCAATTTTTCTTCAGACACCGGCTTATCTATAAATGCATATGGCTGCACTTCAATCATTTCCTTGCAGTACTGGTTATGACAGGATACAAAAATCAGAATTACCCTGCTGTCTCTTTCCCTAAGGATACGCGCGGTTTCAATTCCGCTGATACCAAGCATTTCCACATCTAAAAAAACGATGTCCATATTTCCCGTGGTGTCTGTTTCCATTAATAATTCTTCCCCACTCCGGAAGCAAAAAAATTTCACATTTTTGGATAGCCTTGCCATGATGGATTGTATGATCTGTGTTTGCTTCTGCAACTCAGATAAAACATCCTCACATATAGCAACTCTTAACATTGAGAATTCCCCTTTCTCCTTCGCATGCTATAATACGATGCCAGTATGCAACTGTTCAGCCCAATATAGTTTCCTCCTTTCAAGACTTTCCGCAAAAACACTGGCAACATCAGCAACTATTCTTATTTTTTTGATATTATTACTATACAAACGATTTCCCCTGTTTTACGTAAACAATTCCCTCTTCCTCTTGATCATCTCATCAATCTTCTCAATATACAGTCCCACATCCTTCACATTGTCACACCGCTCGATCCTTCCGTCGGGGAAGACTCTCTTGGTGATGCTTCCGGCACCCAAAGCCACGATGGTCTGTTTCTCCTCCATGATGAGGATGTTGTACAGTCCGTATTTGCCGGGACGGGCGTAGCCGGTGTTCTCGAAGTTGCCGGACATGTTCTTCTGTCGGTAGAGGTAATAAGGCTTCATTCCCAGCTTTTCCGCTCCCGCCGCCGCGATCTTCATGGTCTCGTCTGTATTATGGAGCATGGAGACGCCGTTCTCCTGGATCCACTGGTTCAGGCGGGATGCCCGTTTGATGGCCAGGGAATGAACGGTCAGGCTGTCCGGGGCCAGCTCCACGATCTTTTCGACGGTGCGCTGTACATCCGCCTCCAGTTCTCCCGGCAGCCCCAGGATCAGATCCATATTGATATTGTCGAAGCCGACTTCTCTTGCCAGATTATATGCCGTAAGCACTTGTTCCACACTGGCTTTTCTGCCGATGATATCCAGTGTCTCCTGCTTCATAGTCTGGGGATTCACGGAGATACGGCTGACCCGGTGACGATGCAGTACCTCCAGCTTCTCTCTGGTGATGCTGTCGGCACGACCGGCTTCCACAGTGAATTCCTTCACGGTAGAGAAATCAAACTTGGACTTTAATGCCGTGATCAGACGGTCCAGTTGCTCCGGTTCCAGAGCAGAAGAAATCTCCTTCGTGGTGTGTGATGTTAACTCTGAACAAAAGAGGTTGCAAGTTGATTTTTGATTTTGGAGCAGATTTTTTATATAAACCTCTAAAAACAAGCAGAATTGGCTTTATGCCAAAAGACCAAAACAGACAAAAACAAGTAATAATGCACAAATTTACATTTCTGACACACAACCCAACTTTCTCTTGCTCCTGTGAGAGCCTGTGTTGCCCCTGTGTGCGATTTTAAGAGCGAAGTCGAGGTAGTTACCCATAATGGAAGATTTGAGCCTTGTTGGGGAAAGGTGAAAGACATGCTTTCTTAAGATACTGCCAAAATAAGTAGGGTCGAAAATAGTGCAGGTTAAAGGGCTTATGCCGCCAGAGGACGGCATAAGCCGAGAAACACCCACCGGCAAAGCCGTTGGGAGAAATGTGGTATGGCATAACTTTCTCTGCTGTTCAGGAATTTGTTATGCTTCGGGACAGTTTTATCGGAATTGCCGTGTATCAAAAAATCGAGAATGTTCCATGGCGGTTGTCGCCAATAAAACATTCCCTATTCTATGTTTTTGTTTAGGGTATTACGGGGATTTTTCATCCCCCTTACACCCCCTGGTGGGTGCCATTGTAACATGGATATTTATGTGGCGTCAAGGGAAATGTGACAAAATTATTACATGTTACATTTTAGTTTGTGTCATTTTCTAACTTCCAGGAAATCGTTATGATTATCCTTGCTGGCTTTTGCCACTTCCTAAATTTCAAGCCTATACCAGTTATTATATCTCACACTTAAGAAATAATATCACAATATATGGTAACACACTTATTCTTATATCTTCGTTCACAAATTTCTGCTGGATAAAAACATTTATTTATTTGAGAATTTTTCAATCTCTCTTCAAAATATTCTAATTCTTCTTCATCCATACACATTTCTACTACATCTTCACGAATTATCATTTCATCCACATCAGAATCAAGCTTTATTGTTAATTTTTTTTCCTGTCCTGAATATAATATTTGAATATATTCTTCGCTCTTTTCTGAAACTGTTTTGATATACTTCAGCATTTCTTCAATACCTTGTGTATCTACTTTTAGGAGAAACGACATCGTGTTATTTCTAAACATTTCAATCATAATTCCATTCTCCAACTCTAATCACTTAATAGGTACATGAATATTTTTTATTACATCAAAACCATTTCCATTACTTTTTGGAGTCAAAAACTCGAAATGCACATGAGGTGTATTTGGTACGGTCGGTTGACCTATTCCATGATTTCCCAAATAATCATCTGGTTTTACTCTAAATTGTCTGGTTCCATCAAGGCTTCTCCATTTACCAGAATCTATCTTGACATAATCATCTCCCAAGAAGAGTCGCATCTCATTGTGAATATCTTGTTGGCTTATACTTCTTCTCCATTCAGTCAGATTGGTTGTCCTTCTTGTACTCCTATCTCTTCCAAATAGATTATTGCTTCTTCCCTTCGACTGATATCCTGTTCTATCATATCTGGAAGAACTACCACTCTTCTCCCGGATATTTCATGTTCCACTCTTTGCGCAGACCGGTCATGAGTTCCATGACGTCACGGGTATCTTTTAACCGCATCACCCCGGTATTTCCGTTCAAGATGGCGTCTTCCATGTCTGTCATTTCATATAATAATGCATCCGCCGTTGTACCTGCCGTGATCTCATGCACCTTTCCGGTCTCTGCTTCCACAACGATAGCACGATCGGCGCGCGGATATTCCATGATCTCTATATATCCTTTTTCACAGCTGATTACAGCGCGCTTTGGCTGTTTGGAGTGTAGGGACAGCGACAGCGCCGCCATCTGTCCGTCCGGATTCATCAGAAGAATTCCCTCCTGTTCATCCGCGCCGGTCGGTGCGTATTTTACCTGGGAAAGTACCTGATCAGGCTGGCTTGACATAAAGCTTCTTGCAATGGAAAGTGCATAGACACCGATGTCTAAGAGTGCTCCACCTGCCAGATTCATATTGAAAAACCGGTTCTTCATATTATATTCCTTGTAGCTGCCGAAATTGAGCTGGATAAACTGCACCTTCCCGAGTGCCGGAATCTCTCCATCCCCCGTCTCAACAATCTGCCAGAGCTTCTTATATAAAGGCATGTGCCAGATCGTCATCGCCTCTGCAAACACAACGTGGTGCTCCTCTGCAAGCGCAATCGCCTCCGCAAGTTCACGGCTGTTTAACATGACCGATTTTTCACAGAGCACATGCTTCCCGCCTGCAAGTGCCTCGCGGGCAAATTCGATATGTGTATTGTGCGGCGTGGTAATGTAAATGACATCTACGTCGGGATCATGGAACATTTCCTGAAAATCATTGTACACCTTCTGCACACCGTACTTCTCCGCAAATGCGACCGCCTTCTCGTTTGTGCGGTTGCCGACCGCGTAGAGATGCTTTCCCATATGCTCTAAGGCCTGTGCCATTTCATTTGCGATGACACCACATCCCAATACTGCCCAGTTCAACTCTTTTTTCATTGTGGTACCTCCTGCATGATTTTACTTTTTTTATCAATACAAATCAAAAATACTCATCTGTGGATCTTTCCAGGAACGCTGGATTGCATCTTTTACAATGTCTGTGCTCTGCACATGCCCGATCAGAAGCGGCGAGCGGGGATCATGCTGCAGCCGGTTCTCCCGGACGGTGCGGCTGTCATAGTTGGCATAGCAGTACAGACATTCATGTCCGCAGGTGTTATAAGCACCGATGTCCGCGCCGAGCAGGCAGGAGCACTCACCTCTCGCCCGTTTCTGCTGTGGCACCTTCAATCTGCACCCGATGGCACGTTCCAATACAGACTGCGATAAACAACCGTCCGCATCCACATTCTGCCGGACAAGACTACGGTTCTCACAGCACAGATGAATCTGAAGATGCTGCTTTACCGCTATCTCGGAAAACGCTGCAATCAGACGCTCCTGCTCCTCCTTTCCGACGCTCCTTACGCTCGGAAAGTTCCGCCTGGTTTTTTCATATAAATCAATAAAACTTACCACACACTGCCCGGTATATCCGGACAGCTTCTCTGCAAGCTCCCCGAAGTTTTCCACATGATGCTGCACGGTGTAGGTCTCATTTAAAAAGACGGGATCATAACGGAAGCTGACACGTTCTCTTCCCACGCTCTCCGATAATCTGCAAAATGCCTCCGCGATGAGGTTCTTATCAGGCACATGAGGTTCTATCTCCCTGCCGTAAGGCGTGATCGTCACAAACCAGAACATGGTAAACGCATCCAGCAGTGGAAGGCGCTCCAGCATAGGCAGCGGATTTTTCGTACAGAATACAAGTGCATCCACCACCGCAGGATCGAGCCGGTATCTTGTTATCTGCGTGGGATAATACGGATTACGCACCAGAACTTCTCCCGCGCGAACCCTCTCATAGAACCAGTCGCTGTAATACGCCGGTATGTCTGTCCTGCTTCCTGTATTCAGTATCATACCCTTCCCACCTCCGCATATCCAGATTATACCCTATTTTTTTCTGTTTTTCACTTCTGAATTTCGATCCCCGGACGGATGGTATCCTCCCCGAAATTGATTTTATGTAAACCTTGACTTCTCCTGTCGGCAAAGTTATAATGTTAGAGTTGACTAACTCATAATTTTTCCTGATTTCAAAAACGGAGGGCGGTTGCAGCGGCAACCGGAAATATATGATTATTGAAACAGCTCTATATCAGGATGTACTGGAACATTCCAGTATCTTCCGTCAATTACCAAAAGATAAATATCCCAATGTCCTGCGCTGCTTAAATGCGCGCGTGGTCGATTATCCGCAGGATGCATCCATCGCCGCACTCGGGGATTCCTCCGGCTGCTCCGGCATTCTGCTCACCGGCATGCTGGAAGAATATCTGGTCGACGAAAACGGAAACCAGATCATCATCAATCATCTGCGAAGCGGCGATGTCTTCGGCGCCGAGTCTGTGTGCGCCGGACAGGTGGCGAGTCATGTCTACATTCACACCGTGGAAAAAAGCAAGATCCTGATGCTCGATTTTGCCGCGCTCTTGTCGGAAAAAACATTTTCCTGCTCCTGCCGTATGCAGGTCACCACCAATCTGATGCAGGAATTTGCGCGCCAGGTGATGTTTTTTAACAGCAAAATACGGATTCTGAGTCAGAAAAAGCTGCGGGACAAGTTAAAGATCTATCTGCAGACGTTAGAGATCGCACCGGACGGAACGGTCTGCCTTCCTTACAGCCGCAGAGAACTCTCGGAATATCTCTACGCGGACCGGAGCGCTCTCTCCCGCGAACTTTGCAAAATGCGCGACGAGGGGATTCTGAATTTTTCGGGTTCCAGACTGCAGATTCTTGATCCGGATTTTCTGGCAATATAATCTTTTTTTGAGGCGGTTGCAATAGCAACCGCTTTTTCTTTCCTTTTCCAGTATTCTATGTCTCGTTGGTTAGTTTTAACTAACCAATAATTACATACTGATACCGTTCAGAGGGAGGAAATATGATAAAAAAGACAAAACTTACCGCTGCATTATTGACAGCTGCCATGGTACTGCAGCTTGCAGCCTGCGGAAGCAATACGGCTTCCGGAACAGAGAATACTTCAGATAACGGAGCCACAGCAGCCATCGAGACTGCTGCCGCTTCCGAATCGGCGGAGAGCGTAGACACTGAAACTGCTGCCACCGAGGACACCGGCACCCACACTGTGGTTGACCATGCCGGCAACACTGTGGAAGTTCCGAATCACATTACCCGCGTAGTGATTGACCAGATTCCGATTCTCTCCACCTACATGTCCTATTTCGGCGGGGAAGCTCCTTATATCGTAGGCTACTGCGGTTCTTTCAAGGATACCATCTCAAAGACAGTTCTCAAAAATATCTCACCGGAGCTGATGGAATCCGCGGATACCGTCTATGCACAGAGTGATCTGAATATCGAGGAAATCATGAAGTTAGAACCGGATGTCATCTTATACAATGCCGGCAATACGGCACACGCAGAGATCTTACAGGAGAGCGGCATTCCGTGTATCGGATTTGCAACCGTCGGTCACGAGACAGAAGCTGATCCGTTAAACCGCTACAAACAGTGGCTGGATCTTCTGGAGGATGTCTTCGGTGAGGAAGGCAAGACCGATGCTTTCACTGCTGCCGGCGACGAGATTGTTGCGGATGTGGAGGCAAGGATTGCAGCCGTTCCGGAGGATGAGCGTCCGAGCGCACTGATTCTGTGGAAATACAGCGACGGCGTACCGCAGGTATCCGGCAACGGAACCTTTGGTACCTACTGGATGAAACACTTAGGTGTCACGGACGTTGCCGCGGAGGCAACCGGCTTTACACAGGTGAGCATGGAACAGATCTACGGCTGGAATCCGGATATTCTGTTTGTCGACGGCCCGGGACTCATCGGTCTTACCTCGGAGGACGTGCTGGAGAACAAAGTAGAAGGAACCGATTTCTCCTCCATCAAAGCTGTTCAGGACGGACGTGTCTATGACACAACGCTCGGCATGTGGAACTGGTTTACACCAAACCCGGACGCTCCGCTGGTATTCGCATGGCTTGCATGCAACACTTACCCGGAAGTTTTCGCAGACTATCCTCTGGAGGATACCATCCGTGAATATTACCATGACTGGTATGGCTACGATGTTACCGATGAGGAAATGGAGGAAATGCTTCAGTACTGATGAATGATAATTTTTTGATCAAACGGGGGCATTTTACACCGCTTGCCATTCTCTTAATGATACTACTGCCGCTTGTCACCGCACTAATCTGTATCTGCCTCGGCAGAATGAATGTGCCGGTCGGCGACGTGATCGCTGTTTTCCGCGATGTTCTCACGGGAAATGAGGGACATGCGCAGAATTACTCCATTGTAATCAATCTGCGGCTGCCGCGTATTCTGATGGCAATTATTGTAGGAGCAGGTCTTACCTGCGCAGGAAACACGTTCCAATCGCTGTTTTCCAATCCACTGGCAACACCGGACATTCTCGGTGTTACCAGCGGCACCTGCGTGGGAGCGATCCTTGCGATCATCCTTTCCTGCGGTATTCTGGAGACACAGCTCATTGCACTTGCGTTCGGACTTGCCTCCGTATTTTTTACGTTAAAGATCGCAGGAAAAAATGAGAACCGCCAGGTGGTCTATCTTGTGCTGGCAGGCGTGATCGCCTCCTCCCTGTTTAACGCCATCGGCTCTCTGCTGAAATATACTGCCGACCCACAGGACAAGCTTCCGGAAATTACTTACTGGCTGATGGGCAGCTTCACAAGCGCCACTTATAAAAAATTGCTGATCGGTTCTCCGCTCATTCTCATTGGAATCGTCATCATCTATCTGCTCCGATGGAGACTGAATATTTTATCCTTAAGCGAGGATGAAGCGAAAGCCAGCGGCATCCACTTAAAACGGACACAGATGATATTCATCCTGGCGTCGACGGTCATTACCGCCTCGGCGGTATCCATGTGCGGTCAGGTCGGCTGGATCGGTCTCTTAGTCCCACACTGCGCCAGAATGCTTGTCGGAAGCAACAACCGCTACGTGGTTCCCATCAGCTTAAGTCTCGGTGCAAGCTTTATGATTCTGATTGACACACTTTCAAGAACCATCAGCGTCATCGAGCTTCCGCTGTCCATTCTGACCGCCATCATCGGAGCACCGGTCTTTATTTCACTGCTGAATAAGAACAGGAGCAATCTGCAATGATTCTTGAAATAAAAAATGGCTGTTTTGGATATCCCAAACAGGATATAATATTACCTGATATCAATCTCTCATTAGAGGAAGGTCATATTTTAGCAATCTTAGGTCCCAACGGTATCGGAAAGACCACACTATTAAAATGCATGATCGGTCTGCTCCCCTGGAGAGAGGGTGCGACTTTTCTGTACGGGCAGGACATCAAAACATTAAAACCAAAGGAATTGTAGAGCAATGTCTCCTACATTCCGCAGAGCCACGGTTTTGCTTTTTCCTACACCGGACTGGAAATGGTCATGCTCGGCCGCTGTTCGCATCTTGGCGTTTTTGAACAGCCCGGCAGACGGGAGATTGAGATGGCGGAAGCCATGATGGAGAAAACAGGCATCACGCATCTTGCCAAAAAGGACTGCAACCGCATGAGCGGCGGAGAACTTCAGATGGTACTGATTGCGCGCGCACTGATCAATGAACCGAAGCTGATCATTCTCGACGAGCCGGAGACAGGTCTTGATTTTCACAATCAGATTCTGGTTCTCAACATGATCGACCGGCTCTCCCACGAGGACGGCATCAGCGCAATCATGAACACGCACTATCCGACCAACGCCATATCTGTCGCCGACGAGGCTTTTATGATGAATCACAAAGGCACTTTTTTCTACGGCAGCACGGAGAAGGTTCTGACAGAAAAGAATATTTCCGTGTCCTTTGACGTCAATGTGGTTGTCAATGAGTTCAGCCATCATCAGAAAAAAATAAAAAGCATCGTCCCTGTCTCCCTGACAGACAAAGCGATGTGACAGAAAGGATCTACTATGTCAGAAGGCGTATTTACCATCGCAGCAAAGCGTCCGATCCGCGAGGAGATGACCATCTCACGAAATACCGGACTCGGCACTTCCAATTCCGCTACCTGGTTTTCCCTGGGCGCAGGCACATCCATCACACCGGAAAGCTACGATACGATGTCCATCTATATCGGAGCCGCCGGCACCGGAACGTTTCTCATCGGTGAACAGCCGGAAACAATGGATCTGCACCCGTATGAGATATTGCTCGTACCGGAGAGAACTCTCTGCGGCGTCAAAACCGGCGAGGGTTGTATCTATACAGAAATTATTACAAAAAAGGAGAACACTATGAACGATCTTGTAAAAGCAAAAGAGGTATTGAATCTGAAGGAACTGATCTCTTACGAGGAGGGAAGTATTGCAAACGTGGATATCGTACACAATGATACGATGAAGTTTGTCCTCATGGCATTCGATGAGGGAACCGGACTGACACCGCACCGCGCACCGGGCAACGCAATCCTGACCGCGCTTGAGGGTACCGCTGTCATCGGATACGAGGGTACCGACTACACCTTAAACGCAGGCGAGAGCTTCCGTTTTGAGAAGAACGGTCTGCACAGCGTAACCGCAAAGGGACGCTTCAAAATGTCTCTGCTGCTTGTTCTGGAATAAGACCGGAATAAAAAAAGAGCCGAAAGGCTCTTTTTTGTTGCAGGAAAATGACCTGTTACATTTCCTCGAGGGTATGGTACTGTCGGATTGCTGTCTCGTAGAGGTTGTTTCCCTCCTGGTCGATCACGACGATGACCGGAAATTCTTTTACCTCGATCTTGCGGATTGCCTCCGCTCCGAGATCCTCATAGCATACAATCTCAGATTTTGTGATGCATTTGGAAAGCAGTGCGCCGGCTCCGCCGATGGCTGCAAAATAGACGGCGTGGTTGCGGATCACCGCATCAATCACTTCTTTTGAGCGCTTTCCTTTTCCAATCATCGCCTTTTCACCGAGATCCAACAGTCTCGGCGCATACTTATCCATGCGGGTGGCTGTGGTCGGCCCGGCAGATCCGATCGGACGCCCCTCCCTGGCGGGAGACGGTCCCATATAATAGATCGTCGCATCCCTGATGTCAATCGGAAGCTCCCCTCCCTCATCCAGCGCCTCGATCATGCGCTTATGCGCTGCATCGCGCGCCACATACATGGTTCCTGTCAGATAGACATAGTCCCCCGCTTTTAATTCTGCGGTAGTTTCTTCTGTAATTGGCATTGTAATATACTTATCCATAATCTTTCTTTCAAACCTCCTGCTTATCAACATTGGATTTTCATTTTGTGGAAAACCTGTCGTTTTTTATTTTTCTGCGCGCATTACATGCTACATGCACCACGATCTTACAGGGTTCTCACTACATGCCGGTTGACATGGCAGCAGATATTGACAGCCACCGGAAGTCCCGCAATGTGCGTCGGATAGGTATTGATATTGACTGCAAGCGCCGTCGTCGTTCCTCCGAGTCCTCCCGGTCCGATTCCAAGCTGGTTGATCTTTGAGAGCATCTCTTCCTCGAGATCTTTGACATAGGGGATATCGGAATGTTCATCGACCGGTCTCGTCAGCGCCTGTTTGGCGAGAAGCGCACATTTTTCAAATGTACCTCCTATGCCGACTCCGACGACCATCGGCGGACATGCATTCGGTCCCGCATCCTTCACGGCGGTAAGGATTGCATGCTTGACGCCCTCGATGCCGTCCGCCGGTTTTAACATGAACACGCGGCTCATATTTTCACTGCCGAATCCCTTCGGCGCCATAGTGATCTTTACCTGATCGCCCGGCACGATGGAATAATGAATGACTGCCGGCGTGTTATCTTTTGTGTTTTCACGGATCAGTGGATCGCCGACCACGGATTTGCGCAGGAATCCTTCTGTGTATCCCTGGCGGACACCCTCGTTGACGGCATCCTCAATCGCTGTGCCCTCAAAGTGGACGTCCTGTCCGACTTCCAGAAAGATCACTGCCATTCCGGTGTCCTGACAGATCGGAATCATCTCCTCGTCCGCGATCTTTAAATTGTCCTGCAGCTGATGTAAAATCTTTTTCCCAAGTTCAGACTGTTCTGTGTCAGCGGCATGCTTCATCGCCGCATCCATATCCGCGGAAAGATAATGATTTGCCTGTATACACATTTCTTTGATATTTTTTGTAATCTCATCTGTTTGAATTGTTCTTATCATACCGTTCTTCCTCTCCCTGTCTGCTGTGTATGTGGCGTTTAGGATGCCTGATCTTTTTTGTTTTCGTCTTTCTTTTTGATATTAAAGTGAATCTTGAATTTTTCCAGCGTCTCGTTGTTATCCCGCGACTTCATATCCGGGAATGCCTTCATCAGACGCTGAAAACCAAAGCTTTTCTCCTCGTACAGCTTCTCGTAGCGCTCCATAAGCTCTGCGCGCTCGCGCTTTTTCTCCTCGAGTGCAAGCTCCCGTTCGCGTTTTTTCTCTTCCCGGGAAGCTGCATAATTCTCTGCCTTCTCCGCAAGCTTATCCTTCGCCGCTCCCGTCGTCTCCGCAAATTTATCCTTCGCCGCTCCTGTCGTCTCCGCAAGCTTATCCTTCGCCGCTCCTGTCGTCTCCGCGATCTTCATCTTCGCTGTCTGCGGCAGCTCAGAAATATTTTCCTTCGTCTCGCTGATCTTATCCATCAGCTCCACATGTGTTTCCTGGAATTTCGCGGATTTTTCAATAACGTCTGTCACATTTTCATAGATATTTTCGCCGATCTCATCGGACAGCCGGTGGATAGATGCCGCCATCTCATCCATGACCTTTAAGCGTTTATTGAATTTCAGAATCGTCGTCACCGTGATGATGCAGTCTGCCGCGAACACGCACATGATAATACTGAGCAGCACTACGCCAATCACGAACGGAATAAAGCAGATGGCAGCATAGATAATCGGATGAATGATATCCATGATAAAGGTACATGCCAGTCCCCAGTAGATTGAAAACTTCAGGCAGACGTAACCTTTGATGTTGAATGGTTTGTCAGAATAGTCCCACCACTTGTTGTGAAATACTTTTTCCAGAATATAACCCGTAATGTACTCCAGCACAGAGGTAAGAAGAAAAGATCCTGCAAACAGGATCAGCAGATTTTCTTTCAGGGGTGTCAGGATGGCAACCACAATCACCACGCCGCAGCCGTAGATCGGACAGTACGGACCGTTTAAAAATCCACGGTTCACGAACTTTCCGGTATCGAGTGCAGCGTAGGATACCTCGGTACACCAACCGATAAATGCATAGATAATAAAAATCCAGACCAGTTCATAAAAATTCTGCGGCATAATCATTCTCCTTTTTCCCGTGCCTTCTCCACATACTCATAAGAATCATTATAGTCCATTGAATTTTATGAAACAATCCTTTAATATCCGATTTCTCCGTGTTTTTCGTAATTTGTCACCTTTGTGACTTTATTTTTCTCATCCACGAAAAGCACCGTTGGACGAAGCTCTGATGCTTCCTCCGGTGTCACCTGCGCGTATGCCATCAGAATAATCTTGTCGCCGGTCTGCACCATGCGTGCCGCCGCACCGTTTAAGCACATCACGCCGCTGCCTCGCTCTCCGGCAATCGTGTAGGTCTCAAAGCGGGAGCCGTTGTTGACGTCCACGATCTGTACCTTCTCGTATTCCAGGATTCCCGCCTGCTCCAGCAGATCCATATCCACGGTAATACTCCCAACGTAGTCTAATTCCGCTTGTGTTACTGTTGCGCGGTGTATTTTTGCTTTCAACATTGTAATTGTCATCGCCTAGTTCTCCAATTCATACATAAAATTATCGATCAGTCTTGTCTTTCCGATATAGACCGCTATCGCGGCAAGGATTCCTCTGTCGATCTTCTCCACCTGCTGCATCGTGTCAAGATCTACGATTTTTACATAATCAATCTTTGCAAGAGGCTCTTTTTCGATCTCCGCTGTCATTGCGGCAAGAATCTTTTTGCAGTCGCGCTCTCCCTTTTCCACCATCTCTTTTCCGAGGAAAATGGAACGGCTTAACACGAGCGCTGCCTCCCGCTCCTCTATAGACAGATAGGTGTTGCGGGAACTTTTTGCAAGTCCGTCCGCTTCACGGATGATCGGACAGCCGGTAATCGTAAGCGGCATGTTCAGATCTTTCACCATTCTCTTGATGACCGCGAGCTGCTGCGCGTCTTTCTGTCCGAAATATGCGCGGTCCGGCGTTACAATATTGAAAAGCTTTGTCACAACCGTGCACACGCCGCGGAAGTGTACCGGTCTGCTGAGTCCGCAAAGCTCCTTGGTCAGCACATCCATATCCACATAAGAATAAAACTGATCCCCGTACATCTCCTCCGGTGTCGGATGGAAAATGAGATCCACACCGTGCTCCTCACAGAGCTTCGCATCATGTTCCAGATCTCTCGGATAGCTTGCGAGATCCTCCGTCGGCCCAAACTGCATCGGATTGACAAAAATGCTCACAACAACCTTGTCATTCTCTCCGGCTGCATCGATCAGGCTCATATGTCCCTCATGCAGGTAGCCCATGGTCGGCACAAACCCAATGCTCTGTCCTTCCTTTTTCCACTCCTTCACCTGTGCTCTTACTTCTTCTATGGTTGATACGATTTTCATAATCTGCTCCTTTCGGCATGATCTGTCATTTAGTATAACTTTTCAATCACTGAGTCATCGATCTTAAAGCAATGTTCCTCGCCCGGAAATGTTCCCTCTTTTGTCTCTTTGATATATGATTTGACGCCCTCGCGCATTACTTCTCCTACGTTTGCAAATACTTTTACAAATTTCGGACGGAAATCACCATACATGGCGAGCAGATCCTGGTAGACGAGCACCTGTCCGTCACAGCCTGCTCCCGCACCGATACCGATGGTCGGAATCGTAAGTTCCTCTGATATCTTAGCTGCCAGTTTTGCCGGCACACACTCCATCACGACCATGCATGCACCTGCCGCTTCCACTGCTTTTGCATCAGCCAGAAGCTTTTTCGCTGCCTCCACATCTTTTCCCTGCACTTTGAATCCACCGAATGCATTGACAGACTGGGGGGTCAATCCGATGTGCGCCACAACCGGAATGGATGCCTTCACGATCGCCTCGATGTGAGGTGCAAATTCCACACCACCCTCCAGCTTTACCGCATTCGCGCGGCCTTCCTTCATCAGTCTTCCGGCATTGACCACTGCGTCGTACACGGATGTCTGGTAGGACATAAACGGCATATCAGCAACTACAAATGCATCTTTTGCACCGCGTGAAACCGCTGCCGTGTGATGAATCATATCTTCCATGGTCACAGAGAGCGTATCCTCATATCCGAGCATTACCATTCCCAATGAATCCCCGACGAGGATCGTGTTGACACCGGCTTCATCCATGATCTTTGCTGTCGTGTAATCATAAGCCGTCACCATGACGATCTTATCGTGTTCTTCCTTCTGCTTCTGTAACGTCAATACTGTGTTTTTCATGTTTCCCTCCACTTTTCCTGCGCCCCAGGCGCATAGACTGTGTTTTCCTGTTCACACTGTTTCCGCGCATTCCGCGCCCGGGCTGTGTTCCCCGTTTCTGCACAATTTTCTCATCTCCGTGTAATCACGATCTGGATGCTTGCTCTGTGCGAGATCTGTGAGATATCCGGCACAGGAAGTATATATTTTCCGCTGTTTTACATTTAACGCGGAAATATGTTTTTCTACGGTCGCACAGTCATTTCTCTCCAGCGGACCTGTGAGAGACTGCACGCATCCCTGTGTCAGAATGTGATCCAGATTTCCCTTTGCAAGTGCATAGAGCTCGCTTCGCGCTTCCTCCTGTGCGAATCCGCAGTCGAGAAGCAGCTGCTCGGACATGGAAAATAAGGCAGTCATATAGTTGGATGAGATTGCTGCCGCCGCGTGATATTTGATTTTGTCTTCTTTGGAAATGATACGGGTACGATTGCCCATGGAATGGAAAAATGTCTCCAGATCCTTCACATAGGAGGAGTCTCCCTCGAGTGTGAACAATACGCCGGATAATTCTCTCCATGCATTTTCTTTGCTGCTGATTGCAGCAAGAGGATGTACGGAACATACATGACAGTTCATGCTGTCCCAGTCTGAAAAGATGTCTGAACTGTAAAGACCGCTGCAATGACCGATCACTTTGCCGGATACATAAGGCTTTGCCTGCTGCCACACTTCTGCGATGGCGGAATCCGGTACAGTAAATAGAATCATGCCGCAACTGCTGATGATTTCTTCTAAACTTTCATAACAGGTTGTCTGTGTAAATGCTGCTGCCCATGCAGCAGACGCGCGGGTCAGGCTGTAATAACCTCCTACGTTCCTGCCCTTTTCTTTAAAATATTTGCCAAGTGACACGCCGACCTTGCCGGCACCGATAAAACCGATCTGCATACGTTCGGTCTGTACATCATTCAATGAAATACAAACGCCTCCTCCCGGAAGCAGTATGCGGCACCTTTCCTGTGAAATCATGGTCTCCTCGATCCACGTCCCGTCGGAAACTGGCGGTCTAAGGTTCGTTCTCTTTTCTTCTACGGTATCATTTCCGCGCTGCGGAATATCATCCGTGATTTACTATAACACCTGGTATTTCAAATGTAAATAAAGGAATAAGAAAAACCCGCGGTCTTTTGACCGCGGGTTCCGATACATCTTCGATTTTAGTTGTTTCCCTTATAAGACAGGAATTTTACAACTGCAATGATCGGGATCAGACCGGATACACAGCCGATTGCCTGTGTCTCGCTCTCCTGCTTACCCTCTAACTTTGCATACATCTTAGCGTAGCTGCATCCTAAGAATACAACGTTTAATACGATTGTGATGACATTTTCTACCGTGCCGTTTACCGGGATGAATAACAGTGCAACCGGTAAAATCCACCAGAGCTTGAATACCATTGCCGGAAGTTCAAGGCTTCCAAATAACTTTACCTTCTCGCCTTCCCCCTCTGCTGCTGCATCCGCACATGCATAAAATACACCGTATGGAATCCATGCAAGCCATGCATTTTTGTATCCCAGTGCCTTTAATGCCTTCATGTGGGAAACTGCATATAACACATAGCATGCTACCACAACAACAAGACATAACAGAATGACACCGATGCTTGCTCCAAGAATTGCTCCATAAGTACTCATATAACCTGTTCCTCCTTAATAGTAAAATCTCTCTTCACACTCTATCATATATAAAAGGCTATACGATGTCAAATGTATCTTTATATTTTTTTTATATTTTTTATTTTTCTTTTATTTTTAGAAAAATGCTTATTCCTCGTCACTGTCATCCTTGGCATCGTCTTCAGCACGCTTCAACAGCTCATCCATCAGCTCGTCATCCGTCTCGGAATTGTCTGACTGACCGGCTGCTTTCTTCGCATTTTCTGCTGCAAGAGCCGCGCTTGCCGCCTCTTCCTCATCGGTCAGAAGCTCAGAAGTATCGGCTGTCTCAAGCTCCTTATTCTCGCGCACCTTCGCAATGCTTGCCACAGTCACATTCTCGTCCAGATTGATCAGCTTGACACCGGAGGTAATACGTCCAAGAAGTGCCGTATCCGCTACCTTAATGCGGATGATGATACCTTCTGTCGTGATTAACATTATTTCATTGTCATGGTTGACTGCCTTAACGCCGACGATATTACCTGTTTTCTCGGTAATCTTGTAGCACTTTACACCTTTACCGCCACGGTTCTGTGTGGTAAACTCGGAGATTAACGTACACTTTCCGAGACCTTTTTCAGAAACGATCATCAGGGAATCTCCCTGGGATTCCATCTGCATGCCGACAACTTCATCTCCGTCTGTCAGATTCATACCGATGACACCCATGGATGTTCTGCCTGTCTTTCTTACATCTGTCTCCTTAAACCGAATACACTGTCCATATTTGGTGACAAGGAAAATATCCTGATTATTGTCGGTCTTCTTCACCTCGATCAGCTCGTCGTCCTCGCGCAGATTGATGGCTGCAAGACCTGTCTTTCTCACATTTGCATAGTCCGTGATCGGCGTTTTCTTCACGATACCCTTCTTCGTCGCCATGAAAAGGAAATGTCCCTCGGTGTACTCCCGGATCGGAATCACCGCGGTAATCTTCTCGCCCGGCTGCAGCTGAAGCAGGTTGATGATTGCGGTACCGCGCGCGGTTCTGCTTGCCTCCGGAATCTCATAAGCCTTCATGCGGTATACACGGCCGGTATTCGTGAAGAACATCAGGTAATGGTGCGATGTCGTCATCAGAAGTTCCTCGATGTAATCGTCATCAATGGTCTCCATTCCCTTGATTCCCTTGCCCCCGCGGTTCTGCGCACGGAAATTGTCAAGGCTCATACGCTTGATATATCCAAGCTTCGTCATGGTAATGACGGTATTGGTAACCGGAATCAAATCCTCCATGGAAATATCATATTCGTCAAAACCGATGGATGTTCTTCTGTCATCCCCGTACTTGTCGGCGATCAGAAGAATCTCCTCACGGATAACGCCGAGCAGCTTTTTCTTGTCGGCAAGAATTGCCTTCAACTCTGTGATGCGCTCCATCAACTCCGCGTATTCGTTCTCCAGCTTCTCGCGCTCCAGACCTGTCAGAGCACGCAGACGCATATCCACGATCGCCTGTGCCTGTACGTCCGTCAGCGCAAAACGCTCCATTAAGCGGTCTTTTGCTTCCTGGGTGTTCTTGCTGCTGCGGATAATGTTGATAACTTCATCGATATTATCAAGTGCTGTTAATAATCCCTGTAAGATGTGGGCACGTTCTTCCGCCTTGTTCAGATCATATTTTGTTCTTCTGGTGACAACTTCTTCCTGATGGATCAGGTAATAGTTGAGCATCTCGTAAAGGTTTAAGACCTTCGGCTGGTTGTCGACGAGCGCTAACATGATCACACCGAACGTATCCTGAAGCTGTGTGTGCTTGTACAGAAGGTTCAGCACGACATTCGGGTTCACATCACGGCGGAGTTCGATGCAGATTCTCATACCCTGACGGTCGGACTCATCCCGCAGATCGGTGATGCCGTCGATTTTCTTATCTCTGACAAGCTCCGCAATCTTTTCAATCAGACGCGCCTTATTTACCATGTACGGAAGCTCCGTCACAACAATACGGTTCTTGCCGTTCTGCATCGGCTCAATGCTCGTCACCGCGCGTACTCTGACTTTTCCTCGTCCGGTCCGGTATGCCTCGTTGATTCCGGCAGTTCCGAGAATCGTACCTCCGGTTGGAAAATCCGGTCCCTTGACGATCGTCAAAAGTTCCTCGATATCAGTTCCGCGGTCTTCCAACACCTGATTATCAATGATCTTTACCACACCGTTAATGACCTCGCGCAGATTGTGCGGCGGAATATTGGTCGCCATTCCGACAGCGATACCTGTCGTACCGTTGACTAACAGGTTCGGAAAACGTGACGGAAGCACTGTAGGCTCTTTTTCCGTCTCATCGAAGTTCGGAACAAAATCAACCGTATCTTTTCCGATGTCCGCAAGCATTTCCATGGAAATCTTGGAAAGTCTTGCCTCGGTGTATCGCATCGCAGCAGCGCCGTCACCATCGACGGAACCAAAGTTTCCGTGTCCGTCGACAAGCGGATAACGGAATGACCAGTCCTGTGCCATATTGACGAGTGCTCCGTAGATCGAGCTGTCACCGTGCGGATGGTATTTACCCATCGTATCACCGACGATACGCGCACATTTACGGTGCGGCTTGTCCGGCCCGTTGTTCAGCTCAATCATGGAATAGAGGACACGCCTCTGCACCGGCTTCAAACCATCTCTTACATCCGGCAGTGCACGCTGTGCAATGACACTCATGGCATAGTCGATGTAGGAACTTTCCATTGTTTTCTTCAGATCCACATCATGTATCTGGTCAAAAATCTTGTCATCCATAGGATTTTTCTCCATTTCTATCAATTACATACTCTGTACAGTCCGTCTGTCAGATATCAAGATTCTGTACATACTTTGCATTTTCCTCGATAAATTCACGGCGCGGCTCTACCTTGTCTCCCATGAGCGTCGTAAACGTCACATCAATCTCAGAAGAATTCTCTTCATCAATCATGACACGCTTTAAGATACGCTTCTCCGGATCCATGGTCGTCTCCCAGAGCTGCTCGGCATCCATCTCACCAAGTCCTTTGTAACGCTGGATCTTGTTGTTGCCGTCGCGGCCGATCTCTGTCAGAATGCTGTTTAATTCGTTATCATCGTACGCGTACCACACGTTCTTGTTCTTCTCGATCTTATAGAGCGGCGGAGTAGCCAGATAGACATGTCCCTGCTTAATCAGCTCCGGCATGAAGCGGTACAAAAAGGTCAGCATCAGCGTCGCAATATGTGCACCGTCGACATCGGCATCGGTCATAATGATGATCTTATTATAGCGGAGCTTGCTGATATCAAAATCTTCATGAATACCGGTACCAAACGCTGTAATCATCGCTTTGATCTCGGCATTGCCATAAATCTTGTCCAGTCTTGCCTTCTCCACATTCAAAATCTTACCGCGGAGCGGCAGGATTGCCTGCGTCGCACGGCTTCTCGCCGTCTTTGCAGAACCACCGGCGGAATCTCCCTCTACGATAAAGATCTCGCAGTTCTTCGGGTCTTTGTCCGAACAGTCGGCAAGCTTGCCCGGTAGAGACATTCCCTCTAATGCCGTCTTTCTTCTGGTGAGATCACGTGCTTTTCTCGCTGCTTCCCTCGCACGCTGCGCAAGCAGTGATTTTTCACAGATGCTTTTTGCCACCGTAGGATTCTGCTCCAGGAAGTAGGTGAGCTGTTCGCTGACAACCGAGTCAACAGCGCCTCGCGCCTCGCTGTTGCCGAGCTTCTGCTTGGTCTGTCCCTCGAACTGCGGCTCCTCGATCTTGATGCTGATGATCGCCGTGAGCCCCTCTCTGATATCGTCTCCGGTGAGCGCCGGCTCTGTATCCTTTAAGATCTTGTTCGCACGCGCATAGGTATTGAAGGTCTTCGTCAATGCATTACGGAAACCGGCAAGATGCGTACCGCCTTCCGGCGTGATGATGTTATTGACAAAGCTGTAAGTTGCATCATTGTAGGAATCGTTGTGCTGCATGGCAACTTCCACATAGACTCCGTCCCTGGTTCCCTCGCAGTAGATGACTTCCGGATAGAGCGCTTCCTTGCTTTTGTTCAAGTAGGTCACAAATTCCTTGATACCGCCTGCATAGTGGAATTCGTGCGTATGCACCGGATCCACTCTGGCGTCGGAGAGCACAATTCTTAAGCCTTTTGTTAAAAAGGCGGTCTCGCGCAGTCTCTGTTTTAATGTATCGTAATCATAGACGATGTCCTCGAAGATCGTTGGATCCGGATGGAAGGTAACCTTCGTTCCGTGCTTCTCGGCAGAACAGTTGCCGATGACCTTGACCGGTTCATCCGGCTTGCCAATCTTATAACTCTGACCGTAGATCTGTCCGTCCTTGTATACCTCAACGGAAAGCTTCGTGGAAAGGGCATTTACAACCGATGCTCCCACTCCGTGGAGACCGCCGGATACCTTATATCCGCCACCGCCAAACTTTCCACCGGCATGAAGCACCGTGTATACAACCTCCAGTGCAGACTTTCCGGCTTTGTGATTCATCCCGACCGGGATACCACGCCCGTCATCTTCCACCGTAATCGAATTATCCGGATTGATCGTCACTTCAATATTCTTACAATATCCCGCAAGCGCCTCATCTACTGCATTATCTACAATCTCATATACCAGATGATGAAGTCCTCTCGCAGATGTACTTCCAATGTACATTCCGGGTCTTTTTCTGACTGCCTCAAGTCCCTCTAATATCTGGATTTGATCTGCTCCGTATTCATTTTCTGTACCCATTTTATTCTCCATTTCTGCATCAGCCAGGAAAACGGCTCACGCTTACTATATTGATCGCTCATATACATGACCGGCTATGACTTCAAATACCCGGTTTACCGTAAAACGATTTCTCACAAATTCATCCAGTCCCGTACAGGTAATGATGGTCTGCGTATCGGAAATATTGTTCAGCAGATAATTCTGACGGCTGCTGTCAAGCTCAGATAACACATCATCCAGCAGCAACACCGGCGTATCGGAAATGGACTTCCTCACAAGTTCAATCTCGGACAGCTTCAGCGACAACGCCGATGTTCTCTGCTGTCCCTGTGAACCGTACTTTCGGATATCGACGTCACCGATCGAGAACAGCAGATCATCCCTGTGTGGTCCCACCGATGTCTGACAAAGCTTTTTGTCCTTTTCCTTCGCCCTGCTCAACTCATCTTCAAAAAAGATGTCGTCGATATTCGGCTCATATTTTAAGAAAAGCTCTTCCTTCCCGCCGGAAATGCGATAGTGAATGTCACTTACAATCTCCCGGAGTTCATCCACGAACTGTTTTCTGCGCCGGATAATTTTCTTCCCCGTCTCAATGAGCTGCATGTCCCAGACGGGCAGCGTATCGGAAAGACCCGGCCGGTAGATCATATCTTTTAATAGCTTGTTGCGCTGCGCTAAGATTTTATTGTAATTTGTGAGGTCTGCCAGATAGATCCGATCCAGCTGGCACAATTCAGAATCCAAAAATCTGCGCCGCTCCGCCGGACCACTCTTGATAATATTCAGATCTTCCGGTGAAAAAAACACAATATTTAAAATTCCGAAAAGCTCACTGGCTTTTTTGATCGGAATCTTGTCGATGGCAATCCCCTTGGCGCGGTTCTTCTTCAGATGCATATCGATCTGATATTCTCTCCCACCGCGCGCGACAACCGTTTTTAAATGAGCCTCTTCCTCACCGAAGCGGATCATCTCCCTGTCACGGCTACCTTTGTGGGACTTGGTCGTCCCGCTCATATATGCCGCCTCTAAGATATTAGTCTTGCCCTGCGCATTATCCCCGAATAAAATATTGGTTCCTTCATCAAAAGAAATCTCTAAATTTTCGTAATTTCTGAAATTCTTAAGCTCGATTGACCGAATGTTCATCTGACTATCTTTACTGTCTCGCCATTATAGGAAACAAGTTCACCGCCGTGCAGCTTCTTTCCTCTCTGGGTCTCTACTTCCCCGTTCACAGTTACAAGTCCATCCTGGATCACGAACTTGGCATCCACTCCGGACTCCACAAGTCCGGCTTTTTTCAGTGCCTGTCCCAGTTTGATGAATTCATCCTCTTTGCGAATCTCTATTTCTATCATATCTCTCCTACGCCTCGTTTCTAAACGGTGCTGGCATTAAAGTTCACCGGCAGTATCAGATAAATGAACTTTCCTTCATCATCCTTGATAAAACACGGTGCCTTTGGATTCACCATGTAAAGGCTTACCTCCTCCTCATCAATTACGCGAAGCGCATCGATGAAGAACTTCGGGTTGAATCCGATTAAAATATCCTTGCCCTCTTTTACAATATCAATATCCTCATTCATGGAACCGATGAAGGAATTGATCTTTAACTCCATGTTTCCGTCTGTCACATTCATGATGATCGGCTTTTTGTCACCCTCTTTGACGAGGAGCGTCGCACGGTCGATACAGTCTAACAGCTCGCGCTTGTTGATCTTGACCTTTGTCTCGTAATCGGAGGAAAGCATCTGCTCGATCTTAAAGTATTCACCCTCGATCAGTCTGGAAACGACAGTTGTATCGTCGAACTCAAATACAATGTGGTTGTCGGTCAGGAACATATTGACATCTTCCTCCGCGCTTCCCGGAAGAATCTTGCTCACTTCCTGCAGCGTCTTTCCAGGAACGACAACCTTCTTGTGCTCATAGTTATTCTTTAACTCGATGTTGCGGATGGAAATACGGTGGCCGTCGAGAGATACCACTTTCAAATGATTCTCCTCGATCTCAAAAAGCTCTCCCGTCATTAACTTGTTATTGTCGTTGTCCGCGATCGAGAAGATCGTCTGGCGAATGACTTCTTTTAAGGTGAATTGAGATAACGTGATGGCTTCATTTCTCTCGATATAAGGAATATAGGAAAAATCATCTCCGGATTTTCCTACGATATTGAACTTTGCTTTTTCACAGGTAATGGTCGTCTTAAAGGAGGCGTCTGTCTCAATCACAACATCACTGTCAGGAAGCTTTCTCACGATCTCGGAAAATATCTTGGCATCCAGAGCAATCACTCCGCGTTCTGCGATCTCGCCTTCGATCTTCGTCTCGATTCCCAATTCCATATCATTGGCAGTTAATTTGATCTCATTGGCAGAAGCATCAATCAGTATACACTCCAGAATGGCCATCGTGGTTCTGGTTGGAACCGCTTTCGATACGATATTGACACCGTGTAATAAATTTGATTTGGAACAGATCAGTTTCATAGTTGTTAATAACTCCTTCCTGTGGTTCGTGGAATATATGGTGCGCACGCCATACATGATTGTTATAAAAAGAGATTCAAAGTAATATTCTTAGGGGGTGTTTATATGTGAATAAGTCACACAGCCCTTGATCTATAAGACTTTCAGGTAAAAAATGAAGGGTGAAAGTCTGTGAATTACGTGCGGATGAAATCTGGACAACCTGTGAATAAAAAATTATGTAAACTTGAAAGAAAAATGTGAAAGAAACCTTAAGCGGTTTACATAATGATATTTATCCAGTTTCATGAACAAACCTTACACAATATTTCAACAACCGAATGTGAATATCTAGTTCGGGTTGATCTTTTTCTTGATGGTGTCGATGAGACTGCGTGTCGTCTCGTCCGACTCGTACTCATCCGAAATCTTCTGGACGCCGTGGATGATGGTAGAGTGATCTCTGCCGCCGAGCAGCGCACCGATGGAATCTAACGGTGTGTCGGTCATATTCTTACATAAATACATGGCAATCTGGCGCGGCCTTGCGATGTCTTTGCTCCGGTTCTTGGAGATCATCTGATCTAAGGAGATCTGGAAATGCTCCGATACGACCTCGATGATAAGCTGAGGCGTAATCTCCTTCGGCTTGTCCGGAGTGATGATATTCTGAAGCTCCTTCTGGGCAATCTCCATCGTGATCTCAGTTTTCTCAAGGTTGGAGTAGGCGAGAAGTTTGTTGAGCGCACCTTCCAGTTCACGGATGTTGGACTTGATGTTGGTTGCGATGTAATTAAGGATCTCGTCGCTTAAGTTCATTTCATCCGCTTCGATCTTCTTGCGGAGAATCGCCATTCGCGTCTCGTAGTCCGGTGTTCCGATGTCAGCCATCAGACCCCACTCGAAACGGGAACGGATACGTTCTTCCAGTGTCTCCATCTCTTTTGGCGGCTTATCGGATGTAAGAATAATCTGTTTGCCGGCGGAGTGGAGGGCATTGAACGTATGGAAAAATTCTTCCTGCGTACTTTCCTTACCTATAATAAACTGTACATCATCGATCATTAGAACATCGATGGTGCGGTATTTTTCACGAAACTTGTTCATCGCGGCTGCATTACCGCTTCGGATGGACTCGATGACCTCGTTGGTAAATTCTTCGGAAGTCACGCAGATAATCTTCGCATCCGGATTGCGCTCCAGGATGAAATGACCGATGGAATGCATCAGGTGCGTCTTGCCGAGTCCCGGTCCTCCATAAATATAGAGAGGATTGTATGCCTCGCCCGGAGATTCCGCAACTGCGAGAGAAGCGGAGTGGGCAAAACGATTATTGCTTCCGACAACGAATGTATCAAACGTATAATTGGAATTCAGATTCGATTTGGATGCCGCTTCTGAGTAAAAAGGCTTTTTCTGTTTATTAGGAGAAGAAGCGATCGACTTCGCCTGTTCCGGAAGAATGAACTTGATCTCGTATTCTGTTCCGGTGATCTCTGTGATTGCTACTTTGAGAGGCAGATAGTACTTCTTGGAAATATAGCTGAGTCCCAACTGCTCGGACGGGACAAGGATATATGCGGTGTTCCCAGTGACACCATAAAATTCAAGGGGACGTAAGAATGTGTTAAAAGCAATGTCGCTGATGTCGTGTTCTGTCTTCACGGTCATCAGGATCTCGTCCCATTTTTCTAAAATCTGATCCATGTAAACGCTCCAATTTCTTATCATACTAAAAAAAATCCTACACCCTCTATCCTACACCATTTTAGTGCTTTAATCAATGTTTAATTTGCTTTGGAGCGCTATGGCGTAGGGGAACACTGTAAAAGAAAAAAATCGCTATTTGGGCAAAATACGGTGTCTATGAGGGAAAAAAAGTGATGTCATGTTATAGACCGCCAAAAATCAGCGTTTGTGATGCTTATTCACAACTTGTCCGTGTATTATCCATGTTTTATCCACAAGTTATCCACATTTCGGGGATAACTTATGTCAACGGCGTATTTACGGGATTTACGGGACCCTCAATTTTGCATTTTTTTGTGGAAGGGTTGTGGAAAGTAATTTTACAAGATATAGTTGGCATGAGTTTCTTCCTTATATATATAGTGGTTATTTTTTTCCACAAAGGGCAGATTGTGGAAATGTAGATGAATTCTGATGGCCGGGATTATTATTTTATGCTTGACTTGGAGACTTTTTCTGATATAATTGAGAATGATGTTTTGTAACGTAGAGGAGGTGAATGCGATATGAAGATGACATTCCAACCAAAAAAGAGACAGAGAGCGAAAGTTCACGGTTTCAGAAGCAGAATGAGCACAGCAGGCGGAAGAAAAGTATTGGCTGCAA
>OGLT01000592.1_pt1 | contig 26074 bp, 28 predicted proteins | sample 1572911 | NCBI WGS metagenome assembly OGLT01 (sample SAMEA2582014, study PRJEB24529) | metagenome | biome: Human gut stool | place: China | collected 2011 | reverse complement strand
TCTCATGTTAAAGTTGTTTGATTCTTGCACCAGTTAAACTGGCTTATCCGTCGCATTTCTTCGATTCACTGTCGAGAACAAAGTTCTCGTGTGCAAATCTCTGATTTGCGCTGTTTACAATTTTTAAAGGTTTTGTTCTCTGAACAATCCTATCGTTTCATTTCTGAAACTTTTCTCAATAGAATTTTCAGGGTTGCATTACTGTTTATTTGTCAATGTTCTTACCGTTGTTCATGTTTGACACAACTCTGATAGTTTATCACGCATCATTGTGTTTTGTCAAGCACTTTTTTATATTTACATAATTCAAATTTTTATCATTTGAATCACTCTTAACGGCGAAATTTATCATATCATTTCATTTTCCAAAAGTCAATCACATTTTATGATTTTTTTAAATCTTTTTTATGATTCGAAACGGACCAGGTTACATAACCTGCATAAGCCGGATAATATAATTGGTATGATACAACAGGCTAAGCAGCCTGCTTTGATTGACCATTTCCAGTATCCAGCCATTCAGATGCAGTATATCAAAATATCCAAACATAATAAAAAGCGCCCATATCAGGCATACCATCTGTGCTATTCCAAGCAGTGTTCCTCCCAGTCGATCCAGCCACTTGACTACAGGCAATCGGCTGACCAGCCTGCAGGAGTCAAGTAACAGTTTGATGATCCTGTGCAACAATCTGATAACCACAAGAAGTATGAGTGCCATAAGGACATTCAATATACTTCCCTGAATAAAGCTTCCAATTCCTTTTACCAATACAATAAGTACTATGATGCCTATCACATAAGAAGTGATACGCACCACACCTTCTACCAGTCCTTTACGAAATCCCTTGACTGCACCTGTAGCCAGTAACAGCACTGCTATGATCCAAACTATATTAATATCCATATATCCCTCGTTGTATTTTATGCATTAACTATTGCAGCTGTATGTTCTGTATGCTGTCTGTCGTTACCAATGTATATCTGACAATATTGCCTGTAGGAATCATACATTCTACGCGGTTTCTGAATTCTCCCTGATACTTCAATCTGCCATCCCAGTCATAAATCACACAGCTCTCATCATTATAGATAATAATGCCTGCTGTATCAAAAATAATGTCCTTATATTCCAGGTCAAAGGCAAGTTCTCTGACTTTCTTACCCGATGTATCATAAAGTTCCATTCGATACGTAGTCTCTGCTCCTGAATTATAAAAGACAAGTCCGACATGATCTTTATCATAGAATACACTCTGAACCTCTTCTGAAATCAAAATATCTGTCAGGCTAACCGGTTTCTGCCTGCCCTGATAAAACATAAGTCTGTTATCTGCAACAGCAAATACAGTATCATTATTCATAAAAGAAATCAAAGGTACTACTGCATCTGCGTAACCGTATCCTCCTACGAGGTTATCTGTATAATTCTGTCCAACTGAGGAGAAGTTATAAAAGCCGACGCTGGAAGTCACCTTGCCATTCTCCGCCTTTAAATAAGATACTGCAATCTGCTTGCCATCATCAGATATGGCAATTGCCACAGGATATCCTGATTTACTCATGGTTGTTTTAAAATATGCCAGCTGTTCTCCTGCAACGCTGTAAAGATAGATTGCCGTAACCGTTGAATCATCCAGAACTGCTGCCACTACCCCATTAGAAGCCACGCAGAAATCTCTGATTGGCATTGTTGTGTCTATCGTTCCCAGGTTGCCGGCTGTATCTGACACATAGATATTACGTCCATTATAATCACCTACTGCAACTACATTTGAGCATGTCCGAACCATGGGGTCCTGCATTTCATAGGTCTGGTTCCAAATGACTTTTCCCTTGGCATCTGTACAGCTCATACCATCTTTACTGTAAGTAAACAGAGTATTGGCAAGATTAATACTGTGCGCTTCCTGTGATCTGGACCATTCATATTGCTGTTTTACTTCATAATCCGTGTATTGCAGATTCTTCCAGTGTATATATGCGCAGACCAAAAAGACACCAACCAGTGCCACTACAAAGCAGATTCTGTATATCATAAGTACCTTGTGTCTTGCAAGCTTATGTTGTAAGGGCGTATCTGCTTTGTTTGTATTTTTTTCTTCTTTCTTTCCACTTTTCAGAAAAGGGTTTCTCTTTGCCTTGTTCAGGTCTGCCATATTCTCCCCCTGTATCTTGCAGCACGGTGCTGTTATTCTATGTAGGTTTATTGTCTTTCAGTATACCATTATTCTGTTTGAAGTAAAAGCCTTTGTCCATAAAGTATACTGTCTGCATCCTCAATTCCATTCCATGCACAGATTGCAGATACCATATCATACGTTCCATACACCTGATAACTGATGCTTCGAAGTGTATCTCCCTGCTGTACAATATAATATTGCATCGCCGGTGCTGCTGTATCCTGAACCACCGCCTCCTGCGTCTGCGCATTTTCCGCATACGTCTGCTGCTCTTCTGCTGCCTGCGCAGCTTCTGTCGTCTGCATAAGCTGTGCCTGCTCCTGCAAGGAGTCCTCTTCCAGTGTCGTTTCTGTTGTATCCTGGGTCTGCACCACATTATCCAGCTGTTCTTCCCAGGTTCCCTTCTCTTCGTATAGCTGTCCGCTCATTGCAGCCAGCGCTTCCTGGGGCATTGACATAATATAGGCAATCTTGCTCTCCATATCTTTCATTTTGTGATAATTATTAACGGATATGATGCCAAAAGCCGCCACACACACCATCAAACCAAGACTGAGCAGATTCATGGCATTCCACAGGTAACTTACTCTGGCTTCCTCTCTGTTGCATGCCTGCGTCATTCTGGTAAAACGCACAGCATCCTCTGACTGGGTGCGAATCCTGCCCTTATTATGTGTCAGATTCCACTCTATCAGATAATTCTGCATTTCTTCATTCTGATCATAATAAATATAAAAATCGCGCACTACTATTTTGCTTCCATCAGGTGCTGTTATTTCCAACCCGATCTGTGTATCCGTGCCCTCCTGTATGGTAGCCTGTCCTATACAATAACAGGAAGGGAAAAATCTTTCTCCTGATACCGCAGGCAGCGACTGGTCTATTGCCCCGGATATCACCAGATATACCCTTCCCTGTTCTTCAAATTCATACCCCCACAGAGAAATCTCACGTTTCTTCCCCTGTGTAGAGTCCTCCTGATACACTTTTCTGATAAAAGTATGTACATAATCCTCAAGGTACAGCAGATAATCTCCTTTGGGATCACCTACTGCCCGCGTGTTCACCGGAATCTGCGCCATGTCTCATTCCACCCTTCCCTGTCAGGTTCATTCCCATAAACTCTGTAATCTATCAGGAAATATCGTAGCATATTCATTACGCATAATCTGTCGAAGCAAACACCCGCATATTTATTTTTACAGACAAAAATCGACTGCTCAGAGTCGATTTGTCTTGTTTATCCTGCTATGAATGGAATATCCTACCAGGACAATTTATAAATAGTTGTTGTTTTGTACTCTCTATCCGGTCCATAGATAACATCCGGGAAGTTCTCTCTGTTTACTGAGTCAGGATATGCCTGAGTCTCCAGTGCCAGACCACATCTCTTGCCATACTCTGCATTTGCTTTTCCCTTATGAGGTGAAATACAGTTACCAGCATAGAACTGCATACCCGGCTGATCTGAATATACTGTCATTGTCCTGCCCTTAACAGGCTCCGTTACTTCTGCAATCTTTCTGACTGAGCCATCGCAATGGTCCAGTACCCAGTTATGATCATAGCCCTGTCCTAATTTAAGCTGCTCATTGTCATCCTCAATGCGCTCACCTATTACAGCAGATGTGGTGAAATCAAATGGTGTACCTTTTACAGGAGCAATCTCGCCTGTAGGAATAGAGCCCGGTATCACCGGTGTATATGCATCTGCAAGTATCTGAAGCTTATGCTGCAGAATACTTCCTGCATTGTGTCCTGCAAGATTGAAATATGAGTGATTTGTCATGTTTATTAATGTCTTTTTATCACTTGTTACATGATAATCCAGTCTTAATTCATTCTCTTCTGTCAATGTATAAGTGACTTCTACATGTTTATTTCCCGGAAATCCCATGGAGCCATCGGGATCATCCAAGGTGAAGCGAACGCCATTCCCCACTATCTCGGCATTCCATAATCTCTTGGGATAACCGTTTACATGGTCACTGTGAAGATTGTTCCCATTGTCATTTGCAGGTAACTGATATGTAACTCCATCAATACTGAATCTGGCTTTTGCAATACGGTTTGCGCTTGGTCCGATCACTGCGCCAAAGAAACAGCCATTTACATAATAATCTTCCAATTTATCATAGCCCAGAACAATATCATCTACTTCACCTTTGTGATCAGGTACTAACAGATTCACAAGAATTGCACCATAATCCATAACTTCTGCAATCATACCATTCTGATTCTGTATACTATACAGAGTTACTTTATGTCCATCTTTCATTGTTCCAAATACTTTTGTACGAACTGACATATCTCATCCCTCCATTTATATAATTTATAATTCCACTCTGCCCTCTAATGCTCTTAATAAAGTCATTTCATCTATGCATTCCAGATCTCCGCCGACAGGTACACCACTGGCAATTCTCGTCACCTTCACACCCGTAGGTTTGATCAGCTTGGAAATGTACATTGCTGTCGTCTCTCCTTCCAGGCTGGAATTCGTTGCAATAATAACTTCCTTCACGTCACCTTCAAGACGTTTGATCAATTCTTTTAATTTAATATCGGACGGTCCTATTCCCAGCATAGGTGATATTGCCCCATGCAGCACATGATATACACCTTCGAATTTACCGGTCTTCTCATATGCTGCCAGATCCCTGATATTCTCTACTACCATAATCGTAGTATGATCTCTCTTGGGATTGGCGCAGATAGGGCATACCTCTTCATCCGTAAGTGTGTAGCAATATTTGCAATAATGTATATTATTCTTGGCATCTACCATAATTTTGGCAAAACGCTCTACATGCTCCTTGGGCATATTGATAATATGCAAAGCCAGTCTCTGTGCTGATTTATTCCCGACTCCGGGAAGCTTGGCAAACTGTTCGATCAACTGATTGATATATCCGCTATACAGGTCCATTAGAAAGGAAATCCTCCGCCAAGTCCACCTGTCATCTTACCCATTAATTCATTGTTTGCTTCATCTGCCATTCTCAGCGCTTCATTGGTAGCAGCCATAATCAGATCCTGAAGCATTTCAATATCATCCGGGTCAACAACTTCCTGAGAAAGCTGTACTTTAAGAACTTCTTTCTTACCGGATACAGTTACTTCAACAGCTCCACCGCCTGCTTTGGCGCTGAAATCCTTTGCTTCTAATTCCTTCTGTCCTTCTTCCATCTGACGCTGCATCTTCTGTGCCTGTTTCATCAGATTATTCATATTACCAGGCATACCCATGCCACCTGGGAATCCACCTCTTTTTGCCATTTATATAATCCTCCTTATTCTTCTACTACTTCTATGTCCATATCTGTAAGCTTACTCAGGTCTACATAGCTTTCTTCAAAGCTTCGCCCTTCCTGTATCTTCTCTATATGGACGGTTACTTCCTTTTGTAAAAAAGACGCTATCATATCCTCAACCCTGCTCTTATTGTCGGGTTCTTTGAGATAATCATAGGGAAGTCCATCTTCTACGACAATCATCAGATTGTTGTCCCCACCCAGGCTTAATCTTGCATTTTTTAAATAAACCTTCAATGGAGGTGTCGCCTGCGAAACAATTCCTGCCCAGTTATTCACGATCTCCCGCACTTCCTCAGGAATTGCCTTTGGAAGCTGGGGTCTTGGCTGGGGAATCTGCGCAGTCATACCCGTTGATTGTACCGCAACAGGTGCTGCCTGTACAATCCCTTTTTCAATTTTATCTTCCAGATTCTCCAATCTGGCTACTACCGCGTCATTTGTAGTCTCCATCTGAGGTCTGCATAATTTGATCAATGTCATTTCTATCAGGATTCTCTTCTGGGTAGCATACTTTACCTGCCCTGACAATTCTGAGAAAATACGGATGTAGCGCATGATAGTCTCCGCATCAAGCTGCTGTGCTTCTTCTTTGAGACGTACCAGATTATCACTGGAGACATCAATGACATCTTCTATATCACTGTCCGATGTTTTGACCAGTAGAAGATTTCTCAGATACCAGGTAATATCCGCCACGAACTGAGTCAGTTCCCTGCCCTGCATCACGACTTCTTCCAAAAGTGAGATACAGCCGACTATATTCTGCTCGCGGATAAAACCAAGCAATTCGCTGAATACTCTGGTATCTACAGCACCCAGCACATCCAATACCTTGTCATAGGTCAGTTCCTCTCCAAAATGGAAAGCAATACACTGATCCAGCAGACTTAATGCATCTCGCATGGAACCATCCGCAGTTTTGGCAATATAACGTAATGCCTTATCCTGTACGGCGACCTGTTCTTTGTCCATCAGCTCCTGCAGTCTGTCAGCAATTGTATCTATATTGATTCGTTTAAAATCATAGCGCTGGCATCTGGACAATATGGTAATTGGAATCTTATGCACTTCTGTAGTCGCCAATATAAAGATGACATAAGAAGGGGGCTCCTCCAATGTTTTCAGTAATGCATTGAATGCCCCTATAGACAACATGTGTACTTCATCAATAATGTATACCTTATATTTACCCTCTACCGGTGAATAGGATACTTCATCAATAATCTCTCTGATATTATCTACGCCATTGTTTGATGCAGCATCTATCTCGATTACATTTACTGAAGCCCCCGAAGCAATGGTCTTACAGCTGCGGCATTCCCCACAGGGGCTTCCATCTACCGGATGTTCACAGTTCACTGCCTTGGCAAAAAGCTTGGCAATTGTAGTCTTTCCGGTTCCTCTTGTACCTGTAAATAGATATGCATGTCCAATACGGTCTGCCTTGATCTGATTCTTCAATGTTGTAACAATATGATCCTGACCTTTTACATCTTCAAATCTGTCAGGGCGAAACTTTCTATATAATGCCGTATATGACATGTTCTTTAATCTCCAAAACTAATTCCTAATGTTTTTGCTTCCTGCACAATCGTGGAATTCGGGTCTACCATTTTCAGCTTACCCGCAACATCTTCCAGAGGCACTTTTACGATCTCGCGGTTTACATAACCTACCATGTAGCCATATTCACCTTCCAGAATCAGGCGTGCAGCTTCTGCACCCAGTCTGCTTGCAAATACTCTGTCGTAAGGATCAGGGCTTCCACCTCTTTGTGTATGTCCGGGAACAGTAACTCTGACTTCCATACCTGTCTTCTTGGTAATCTGGTCTGCAATTTCATAAGAAACACTTGGATATTTGTACTCTTCCATGGATTTCTTATATTCCTTTTTGGACAGTTTGGCTTTTTCCTTGGAAATAGCGCCCTCTGCCACTGCAAGAATTGTAAATCTGCTTCCTCTCTGGGCACGCTTGTTGATTGCTTCGATTACCTTATCAATATCATATGGTATCTCAGGAATCAGAATAATATCTGCCCCGCCTGCCATACCTGCATTCAGAGTCAGAAATCCCACCTTATGTCCCATAACTTCAACAATAAATACACGACCATGGGAAGCTGCGGTTGTATGGATCTGGTCTATACATTGTGTTGCAATATCCACAGCACTCTGGAAACCAAATGTCATATCTGTTCCCCACAGATCATTATCAATGGTCTTTGGCAGTGTTACAATATTAAGGCCTTCTTCCCTTAAAAGATTCGCTGTTTTGTGTGTGCCATTACCACCAAGAATGACAAGGCAGTTGAGATTAAGCTTGTAATAATTCTGCTTCATCGCTGCTACTTTATCCAGACCATTCTCATCCGGGTCACGCATATTCTTAAAAGGGCATCGTGAACTGCCAAGTATGGTGCCGCCCTTTGTCAGGATACCTGAAAAATCCGAAAATGCAAGTGTCTTGTAATTGCCATAAATCAGTCCTTTATAACCATCCAGGAATCCGTACAGTTCCACATCCTGGTCGGAATTGAGCAAGCCCTTCGCCACACCTCTCATGGCAGCATTCAGAGCCTGACAATCTCCGCCACTTGTTAACAAACCAATTCTGATCATGCAAATCCCCTCCTATCTCTGTTTGATACGATTATAGCGCATTTTCATAACATGAACAACTTTATTTTTGAATACCGCTCTCTGCATTTGCAGCAAACTCCCGTATCCTTTTATCTGACTGATGTTGTGTATACGCTGCCACAATCATCAGCACCAGATCTGATATTCCATCATATAATAAACCAATTCCAATAATCAGCATCGTAATCTCAAAAGCCAGAAAAGGATGCATTACAAGAAATACTCCAAGTGTCAGCGTAACCAGCGCAAAAATCAGTGCTATCCACCATTTGCCTGAGCCGGCATGCTTAATATCCATTGTAAACTGTAAATCCATACAACCGTGGATCAGCATGACAATCCCTATAATGACCGGCACAAGAGACAGAACCGTATCAGGTCGTATACATACCCAGACCCCCAATAAAATCAGAATAATATTCATCAGCATACTGAATTTGGAATAAAAGCCGATTCTCTCTGCCCTGATGCAGACAATCAGCTGGATTCCACCCATAAGAATCAATGCTGCCCCCAGCAGATAACACAATATCCTGCCTGACCAGTCCGGCCATATGACCAGCACTGCCCCCAGGGCAATCGTCAGAATTGCCGAGATAAAATAGTTCTTTTTCATTCCTTCCACAAATGTACCCATAACCATTCTCCTTTCGTTACACGCAATCTAAAATATATTGTATCACATCTTGACTACTTAGGCACGATTCATTATAATTAAATTTCGTAATGTTTCATTACTTGTTACTTTATGTAACAAAAATCCACACACAAGCACAATTCTGAGGCACACCTTGTTTCAGAATTGCACGCAGAATACCAATATTATTTTGGTTCATCTTATATAATGGAGACGTATCGAAGCGGTCATAACGGGGCGCACTCGAAATGCGTTAGCCCTTCGGGGCACGAGGGTTCGAATCCCTCCGTCTCCGTACTTACAGAATCCGGTCATGCCGGATTTTGTGTTGTTTTAAAACAGATAAAATATATTGTATTACAAAAGGAGTATTACCATGAAATCCAATACAGATACAGATCTTGCATCCAAGATCCGTCAATTAAGAATTGATAACAATCTGACGCAGGAACAAGTTGCAAAGGCATTGGATGCAACCCCCGGTTATATCTGCAATGTAGAAAATGGCAGAACTGCCATGTCATTGCGAATGCTGGTATTTTTTGCAAAACTTACCCATACCACTCTTGATTCTCTGGTAGGATGTATGGACGAAAGCTATACGCAGACCGCCCTGGATAATGAAATTATGGAGCTTGTTTCCCAGTTCAGTGACGATGAAAAACGCAAGCTCATTGATACTATTAAATTGTGGAGAGCATAATTTTAAGATTTCCATACACATGCTCACCTTCTCTGAATCCTAACTCACGAATTCTGTTCGTGAGTTTTTTTATTCTACCGTAACTACTTTGGCAAGGTTACGTGGCTTATCTACGTCCAGTCCTTTATCCCGTGATACATAGAATGCCATAAGCTGTAGTACGACTACTGCCGGGAATACCATTAGCTCATCACGAAGAGCCGGCAGTTCATATACAGCATCCCACTGCTCTCTGTTCTCCAGTTCGACATCCTCTCTTGTCAACATGATAACTTTTGCCCCTCTGGCTTTTACCTCTGTTGCATTGGACAGCTCCTTGGATATCACTTCTTTTTGTGTAACAAGTGCCACAACAGGAGTCTGTGGTGTAACAAGTGCTATCGTTCCATGCTTCAACTCTCCTGAAGCATAGGCTTCAGAATGAATATAGGATATCTCCTTTAATTTGAGTGAACCTTCCAGAAGTGCTGTATAATCAAGACCTCTGCCTATCATGAATACATCCTCTGCATGCTGCAGCATTCCTGCAAGTTCATGTATCTGCTCTCTGTTCTCCAGAATCTTCTCAATATAAGAAGGAAGCTGCTTCATATCCTGAATGAAGTCTTTTGCCTGTTGTTTCGTATAATTGCCTCTTACATAACCAATTCTGCATGCAATCAGATAAAGTGCCATTAGCTGTGTTGTATATGCCTTGGTGCTTGCCACCGCAATCTCAGGACCTGCATTGGTATAAAAGACATACTGGCTTTCTCTTGCAATCGTAGAGCCTTTTACATTCACGATAGATACATTACCTGCTCCTTTTCTTCTGGCATAACGAAGTGCTTCCAGAGTATCAATAGTCTCCCCTGACTGTGATATTGCAATTACCAGCGTCCTATCATCTACTACCGGATGCTCATAAATAAACTCTGATGCAATCTCTACAGTTGTAGGTATCCCCAATATGCCCTGAAGCATTCCTTTAGCTACCAGCCCTGCATGCATGGCAGTTCCGCATCCAATAATGGTAATCTTATCATACTGTGTCCACAGGCTATCCGGGATCTGATCTGTTGTAAAATCAGGCAGTCCTCCTTTAAGTCTGCTAAGCAGTGTCTCAGTCATCACTCTTGGCTGCTCCATGATCTCTTTCTCCATATAGTAGTCATAGCCGCACTTGCCTGTAGAGCCAATCTTCCAATCTGCACGAAGCATCTTAGGTTCGATAATCTCTCCCTTATCGTTTGTAAGAGTGATTCCATCTTCTGATAACGCAGCCAGTGTATATTCAGGCAGCACAAAATACTGCTCCACATAATCGGTGAGCGCTGTTACATCAGAAGCAAGAAAAGACTCTCCTGCATCCTTGCCTACGCCTGCAATAATCGGGCTTACATTACGAATTGCATAAATTGTATCAGGAATATCCTCAAAAAGAACAGCCAGTGCAAAGGTTCCTTTCAGTTCTCTCACAGTCTGGAAAACAGCCACACCAGGATCACCCTCATAATAGTAATCCAGAAGTGCAGCTACCACTTCTGTGTCCGTCTGGGAGGAAAGCTTATCACCAAAGCCGTACTTTGCTGCCAGTTCCTGATAGTTCTCTATAATTCCATTATGCACCAGTGTCACCCGTCCACAAGCATGGGGATGTGCATTGGTATCCGTTACACCACCATGGGTAGCCCAACGGGTATGACCGATTCCACATCTTGCTTCGTCAGCTGACAAAGTCTCACACAGCTGCATCAGCTCCTGCACTCTGCCTGCCTTTTTTCTTACCTGAATATGTCCGCTCTCACCAAGCAGTGCAATTCCAGCACTATCATATCCTCTGTACTCCAAAGTCTCAAGTCCTTTTAATAATACTTCCTGTACATTTCTATGTCCTATATATCCAATAATTCCACACATTGTTATTCTCACCTTTCTATATTAAAAAATTTAAACTTCATATTTTACAGTTATTCAAAGCTTCCTTATACCGTATTTGTTTTGCAGTCACCTGCATATTTGCCGGTACATCTCGCACTGGAAGCGGTACGAAAGGGCGTCCGCCGAATTTTCGATAACCCTTTTCCTCGTCAACCTGTATCCAACAGGTGCATGGCGCTAGATGAGATAACATGTGTCTGGAAATCTTATATTACTATATGCTCTTGTCAAGGTTCTGTGCATAGCCTGATACCATGCACAGCTATATAGTTACACATTTTGAACTTATTTGCAAGTAAAAAAACGGAAGCAGTCCCATCTGCCTCCGTTTTCCTATAAGCTTTTAATTGCACCTGAAATCATTTCATTACAACTTCGATACTCCCAATATCGAGTTACAATTACATTTTGGAAATCATTACCACCGATAAATCATAGCGGTCAAGAAATTCATCAATGTCTCTTTCATCAGTAATCTCCATTGCTACTTCGAAAACTCCTGATTCTGGATCTAAAAAGCCGGCAACCATTTCTCCCGTGGACTGGTTCTTTCTAATAAGTGGCTTCTTATTTGCAACATTAATCTTTACTGCCTCTTTCTTCGCTACTAACATAATTTTTCCCCTTTCAACCCTTTTCAATTTATTATGTAACCTGCATTTAGCCTTACACATCCAGTAATAGGTTTACATAATCTGTTATCCTTACAGACTTTTCTTAAATGTTGAGATAATAATAGCGCATTTTTTCATATTTTTCAAACAAATTTGACATTATTTTAATATATTATGTCATTTTCAGAAAAATGCACAAAAATACCCCTTGGTATTATCCATTTTTTACAATTACGCTTACATTACTATACACTTTTCAAGGTGCCGTAGCATTCGCTACATTAAAAGCTTATTTATATTCAATTTCACAGCCTCATCCAACTCTCCCTTGAAGGATAAAGCTAATGAAAATGAATCCACAATAGAATCATGCGCAAATTTCACCGGATCATACCGCCATACTTCCAATTCCAGGTATTCTGTCCTGGTGTCCCAGGCAGGATCTACCACAGTAATCCGATCTGACTGTTCCAGAAAAATACGCTTCTCAATCGCCCTTACCGGGCAATTCTTCTTACTATATGCTGCTCCCAACAGAACAGCTGCTTCCTCTCCTGCCCTTGGAAGTGCATCCAGCCAGCTCTCTGTCTTCACATAGAGCCTCTTCTGCACAGGGTCTCTCAGATATGGAGAAGCTTTATCATAAAGTGTCCTGGTATCATAATTGGTGCAGACCATAGAGCTTCTGCCCTTTTTTCTCGTCTCAACAAGCCCCAGTTCTTCCAGTTCCTGCACACCGCGGCTCACATTCATCAGCGATATTCCAAGACTTTGTGAAATCTGCATTTTTGAGTAATATGCATTTGTTTTTTCGTATAAAAAAAATAAGAGAATGTACTGCGCCATAGCCGTCAGCTGCGTTCCCGCAATGGGTTGTGCCTTAAAATGTTCCTGCAGTGCAATTCCCAGAAACGGCATATAGAGCTGATTATTGGGAACAACAAAAGATTGTCCACTTTCTATCAGACACTTCCGTTGATATGACGTGATTCTGTCAAAGCATAAGACGAAAGGATATTTGCAGTATTTATGCAGCTCGTCGCACTCTCGCTCAAAGACAGATAATTGAAAATCTACCTCCCTGACAGTGATTATAAGACACGTAATACCACATATCTCCAAAAGAGAATATTCCTTCTCCCTTTTAAGCTCATCAGGTAAAGTATTGCTGTCATTCCACGTTCGTATCGAAACATGCAGTCCCAAGGTGTATTTCAAATAACTTTCCATAGATGCCGCTCTTTCAAATTCTAATACTAACTTTACTTTTCAATACTAACATAGAGAATTTTTGAATGCAATGTTTTTGTTAGAATTTGTCAGAAAAATGTAAGCAAAAAAGATTTAAATTATTTTCACATTTTTCTGTTTATTTCTATTTTCATATGGTATACTGGTAGCATAAATGTGTATATTGTATAAATTTTGTATTATTTTCAGAAATTTTTGTGATTGAGAGGGGTGCTAGACATGTACAAGCTATCCGTTCATTCTGTAAAACCAGGAATGGTATTGTATGATGATGTCTATAATGAAAGAAAAGAACTGTTATTAAAATCCAACACAGAATTAACTGCCGACAAGATCAAAATGCTGATAGCAGAATATATTGATGAGTTGACTCTTGCAGAGCCTGATGAGATAGGTATGACTCATTATAAACATCTTCATTCTAGTGAGCATTTTCAAGAATTTAACGTTGTCTATAATCAGTGTCTGGTTCATTTTGGAAAGATATTGCGTACATTAGATACCGGTCTGAATCTGAACACCGACAAGCTGTTGACCCTGCGGGATGATATTATGTGTTCTGTCATGAACGGCGAACAGCTTCTCGATTATCTCTATAATATGATGCCAAACGAAAATGAAATTACATATAATCATTGTTTCAACTGTGGTCTTCTCTGTTATGTCTTCGCACAGTGGTGCGGTTTTCCAAAACAGGATCTTGATACCATTACCCTTTGTGGATTTCTCTTTGATATAGGTAAGACCAAGATCGACAGTGCACTGCTATGGAAGCCTGATAAGCTTAGTCCTGAGGAATATCAGCAGATGCAGCATCATATCCACCTGGGTTATGATCTGATCAAAAATAAAAAGGTTCCGCCCCGTGTCATCAACGTTATGATCATGCACCATGAACGATGCGACGGAACAGGCTATCCTGCCAGATTAAAGGCTGATCGAATTGATCCTTATGCAATGCTGGCAGCTATAACAGACACTTATGAAGCCATGACACATCCACGTGCGCAGCGTCTGGCTCTCACACCTTTCCAGGCAATTCGAAGCTTCGAGGAACAGGGCTTCCAGAAATATGGGGCTTATAACACGAAGAAAATTCTGACCAGAATTGCCAATATGTATGTGGATCGCTATGTCGCCCTGAATAATAAGATAGAAGGACGAATTACAGAGATTCATGAAGATGCACTTTCAAGACCTACAATATACTCTAAAAATGTATTTCTGGATCTTCGTCAGTATCCGGATCTGGAAATTGTCAGAATGGTATAACAAAGGGCAGCATTTGTATTTTTCTTACAAATGCTGCCCTTTTATTTCTGTAAAATCTGATTCAGTCTCTCTTCGATAGTCTGCTTATCAAGCTCTCCTGCCTGATTGATCAGATCTGTCAGAGCCTTCTGTGCATTGTCGAGTTCTTCTTCACTCAGCTCATACTGGTCTACATAGTCTTTCAGTGATTGCTGTATTTTGTCCTGCTCTTCTGATGAAATACCAAGACTATCACTCAAATCACTGCTTTTTATAAATTCCTGCAATTGAGAGGAAAAGGCATCCTTCATTTCTTCAGATGCTGTGCGGCTGTATTCTTCCTGCTTTGCATCAATCTGCTCCTGCAATTTCTGCGGAAGCTGTGCTTTGCAGGAACCAAACAAGGCAGCCGCTATGGTTACTGTCATAATTGCTTTTTTCATGTATTAGTCCTATTCTGCCTTTTTCTGTTCTTCCTCTTCTTTTACACGATCCTGCCAGAACATAGACTGCATTCCCGGTGTTCTGGTTCTGATTTTCAGATAGCTTCTGCCATCCTCTACAAATCTGGCAATTGAAATATTTCTCCAGACATAAACTTCTCCCGGTTTGATATATACCTTTATCTCTTTGGTCAATCCTGTGCCGCTGAAATTTACAACTTTATTATTACGTCTGACCGGCAGACAGTATATATATTTGTTGTCCGTTGTCTGGATAATTTTGGTCTCGAATACCCCCTGTTTTCCTTCCTTGGTGACTTTAATGGCTGCAGGAGCAGGTATTGGAATGTTCTGTACTTCCATATCTTCACCTACTTTCCTAAACATCTACATTTTTATTATACACCCATCAGAGACATATATAAAATAATTTTTTGAAATATTTGTGAAATTTCACGTATAACGCTATCTTAGTATTTCATTTTTTGTGTTTTTATGTTACTTTATTGAAGTGGGGCGTTATGCGGCCATGTCCGCTTACCAGACCCGGAAAGGTTAGGTTATAGAAATGTCAAAGAAACAAACAGAAGAACTCAGTAAAAGCAAGGCGAAAAGACAGGAACGCCAGAAAGAAGTCTCCAAGGCCAAACGTCATAAATTAATTGGTAAGATTGTTGGTATTGTTGTTACAGTTGTTATCATTGCTGCCATTGTTGCAGCTGTTGGTCTGCAGATTTATAAAATTGCCACACGTACGACCACCAGCTCCGATTTCAGTGCCGGTCTGAACGAAGATGGAACTATTGCCGATATTGATGTAAGCAAATCCATTACTCTGGCAGACTATGAGAATCTGGTCGTTCCAATGAGTGAAGTACAGGCTACAGATGAAGAAGTTGATTCTGATATCAATTCTACATTAAGTGCCAATCAGGAAGTCAGTGATGACTCTTCTTTGGAAATTGCGGATGGTGATAAGGTAAATATTGACTATGTGGGCACGACTGATGGTGAAGAATTTGAAGGTGGAAGTGCTACAGGTTATGATCTGACAATCGGTTCCAATACTTTTATCGATGATTTTGAGACACAACTGATTGGGCACAAGCCAGGCGAGGAAGTTACTGTTGATGTTACTTTCCCTGAAGATTATTCCACAAACACTGAACTTGCAGGCAAAGATGCTTCTTTTGCAGTTACAATCAATGGAATCTATGTAACTCCTGAACTGACAGATGAATTCGTACAGGCTCATCTCTCCGATCAGGCTTCTACTGCGGAAGAATATCGTCAGGTTGTAAAGGATAAGTTCTACAAGCAGCATCTGGAAGATTATCTGACTAACTACGTTGATGAGAACTCCACTGTAAATTCTTATCCTAAGGCTTACCTTAAAAATGTAAAGGGACTGTTAAAGTATGATGATGAATATACTTTATCCTATTACAATCAGATGTTCTCTCAGTATGGTGTCGATACCTATGAGAATGTATGGGATTCCAAAGATGGTATTAACAACGAGATTGAATACGAACGCGATTTGACCAAGCGTGCAAAAGAAACAGTGAAGACTGCTATGGTATATCAGGCAATTTATGAAAAAGCCGGTCTTTCCATTGACATGGATGCTTATCTTGCTGACCTGACAGAGACAAACGGTGAAGACTACGTAAATAACATGAAGACAACCTATGGTACTGCTTATATGGCTCAGGCTCATATCAAAGAAGTTGTAACTGATTATCTCATGGAAAACGCAAACGTTCAGTAATCATACAAAAACACAAAAGGATTGCAGCTTTCATATACTTGAAAGCGCAATCCTTTTTTCTATGTCTATGCATGCCTATTCATCTTCTTCCGGGTACAACCATTCACAGTCTTCATATGCAGTCAGATCCAGACAGCCTTCTGTAAATGCCTTACGTATGAGTTCTGTACAAGTCTCTTTATCCAGTCCATAGAAATTAATAATGGCATTATCATATGTACATATCCATAAACCCTGGCGCTTCTCTGCACCGAACAGGTTCTCAATCTCATCTGATTCCAGATTGTTCAGATCCTCACTGTATCCCAGTTCACATGCCATGACCGCCCGCAGGGATTCATCTGATTTATCATATACTAACGTTCGGAACATATTTCATACTTCCTGCCTTTCCTTTTCATACCTGTGGTTTATTGTAACATTTTTATCACAAAATTTCCATTACATGTTTTTGTTAGCGTTATTATTTTTGTTAGTATATCTGCAAAAGGGCAGTAAAAAAGACAGTCATTACAGGCTGTCTCTTTTAGAGAAGGTATTTCTTTCTTATGGGGTATAGCAAAAAACTATATAATATATTGGGGGGGGTTACAAGTATTATTATACGGATAACCCCCTCTTTCGTCCATACGGATATTCTACAAATTTTACAATTTGTTATATGCTTTTTTGTTTATTTTCACCAAATCAATAGGAAATAGGCACTTCAGCATACATTATGAACGTTCTTCTATACCTGTCATTATGCTTCCACAGGAGCCGGATTCTGTTTATCAAATAAAGCTTCAAATTCCTGTCTGTTGATTTTCTCTTTTTCAAGTAAAAGTTTAGCACAGGAATGAAGTACATCTTCATGCTGTAGAATAATGTCTTTTGCTTTCGCATAGCATTCGTCTATAATGCGCTTTACTTCTACATCAATCTCACCGGCAACAGTCTCAGAATGGCTTCTTGTATGCGCCAGATCTCTTCCTATGAATACCTCGTTATCCTCTTCGTCATAATTGATCACACCGATATTCTCTGAAAATCCATAGCGTGTTACCATACTTCTGGCTTCCTTGGTCGCTTTCTTGATATCGCTGGAAGCACCTGTCGTAATGTCATCAAATATGATTTCTTCTGCAATACGTCCACCAAGAGATACCATGATATCCTGCAGCATCTTGCCCTTGGTGTTGAACATTTCATCTCTCTCAGGAAGCGGCATTGTATAACCTGCTGCCCCAAGACCTGTTGGGATAATAGACACTGTATATACAGGTCCTACATCCGGCAATACATGGAACAAAATTGCATGGCCAGCCTCATGATAAGCTGTGATCTTCTTCTCTTTGTCTGAAATGATACGGCTCTTCTTCTCAGCACCAATCCCCACCTTAATAAAGGACTTCTTAATATCGTCCTGTACGATAAAGGCACGGTTCTCTTTTGCAGCATGAATTGCTGATTCATTCAAAAGATTCTCCAGGTCTGCACCGGTAAATCCGGCTGTAGTCTGTGCAATCTGTTTTAAATCCACGTTATCAGATAATGGTTTATTCTTGGCATGCACATTTAAGATTTCTTCTCTGCCTTTTACATCCGGCGGTGATACCGTAATCTTACGGTCAAAACGACCTGGTCTTAATATAGCCGGGTCAAGAATATCTACACGGTTAGTTGCTGCCATGACGATAATGCCTTCATTCGTACCGAAACCATCCATCTCAACAAGCAGCTGGTTCAGAGTCTGTTCTCTTTCATCATGCCCACCACCCATACCGGTTCCACGGCGTCTGGCAACAGCATCAATCTCATCTATGAACACAATACATGGTGAATTCTTCTTGGCATCTGCAAACAGATCACGTACTCTTGATGCACCGACACCTACGAACATTTCTACAAAGTCAGAACCCGATATGGAGAAAAACGGCACCTTGGCCTCTCCGGCGATTGCCTTGGCAAGTAATGTCTTACCAGTACCGGGAGCACCTTCCAGAAGTACACCCTTGGGGATTCTTGCTCCTACTTTGGTATATTTACCGGGGTCCCTCAAGAAATCGACGATTTCTTCCAGATCCTCTTTCTCTTCTTCCAGACCTGCAACATCTTTCAATGTGATGTCTCCACCGGTAGAAAGTCTGGCACGGCTCTTGCCAAAATTCATCATCTTACCGCCACCACTGTTATTGGCATTCTGTGCATTGAACATCACGAACAGGAATACACAGAAGATTACCACAAGAAGTATCGGCAGCATATAGGTAAGAAACCAGTTCTCCTGAGGCACATCTTCCACCATTGGGTCAATGTTATACTGTGCCAGCAGATCCTCTATCTCTACAACGTCAGATACGTGTAGTGTTCTGATTGTATTATCCTTCAGTGTAATGGTAAGTGTACCTGTAGGCACCTGTGCATTAGGCTGAATCTCTACTGCAATAACCTGCCCTTCCTCAAGCTGTGATATCAGCTCTCCCTTTGTATACTGGTCACTTCTGTCCTGAATCGTACTGACCCATACCGTGACCAGCAATAAAATTGCAATTATGACAAAATATATATTAATTCCTTTTGCGCTTTTTCCCACTTTCTGTCTCCTTCTTCAGCAATTATCGTAAACCATTTACATGGGTTTGTGTCATAATAACTATTCAGAATAGTTAATCAAACTCTACCACGCCGATGTAAGGAAGATTTCTATAGCGCTGATCATAGTCAAGTCCATATCCTACAACAAATTCATCAGGAATATTAAATCCTGTATAATCTACCTTAACATCCACTACACGTCTCTCCGGCTTATCCAGCATGGTACATAATGCCAGGCTCTTGGGATTTCTCTTGCCCAGAAGCTCCAGAAGATAACTGAGTGTTCTGCCTGAATCCACAATATCTTCTACTACAATAACATCTTTTCCATCTAATGGCTCGTCAAGATCCTTTACGATCTTTACTACACCGCTGGATTTTGTACCGCTACCATAACTGGATACAGACATGAAATCCAAAGATACGGGAACTGTAATTCTCTTGGCAAGCTCACACATAAAGAAACTTCCACCCTTTAAAACACAGATCAGATGTACCTGTCTTCCTTCATAATCCTTACTGATCTGTTCACCTATCTGACGAATTCTTTCGTTTACTTCTTCTTCTGATAACAGAACTCTGATTCTTTCAGCCATTTTGTTAATTCCTCCTTACGTACTTTATCTGTAAAATATACTTTGTATCTTCACTGACCTTATACCAGCTGCTGATTCGTTTGCCTACTATCCACAGACAATGTTGCTCTTCGGTCACGAGATATACATGTTTTCTGTCCTCTGCCGGCACTTTCTCATCTATCAGATATGCCTTGAGAGTTTTCCTGCGATTGTCTTCATCCAGGGTAAAATAATCACCTGCCCTGCGGTTTCTAATGACAATATCACCTTTTATTTTATCATAATCCAACCATTTCGTATACATATTTGAGGGAATTTCTTCCGTTTTACACTGCTGTACGCACAGAACGGACAATTCAAAATATCCCTCCTGTGTCTCTATGGTTACTGTCGTTCCTGTATGCAGACTGTTGTATGGTATTCTGCCATACTCTGCTGGTTCATCCTTGGAATCACAGCTCTGTACTTTCTCCAGACGAATACCGGCATATTCCCTTATCGCCCTGACAGAATACGGAAGATCCACCCTTCTGCCCGGCTGCTTGCGCAAAAGCTCCTGCAACTGCTGCACATGCACTGTCTCCAGATCCTTTCTGCTGCCTGCTGCCTGTGCCAGCGCCTCCATCATGACATATCCCTGTATCGTTGTATGCAGTGCCAGATAAAAATCAGCCAGGATATGAATGCCTTTTTCATCCTTTACAATGCACTGGCGCCATCCCTGTCTGGTCATGTCCTCTATCAATGTATAGGCATCCGAGATTTTGTCACACGCTTTCTGAATGTGTTCTGTGGCATTGGCGCTGACCTCTTCACAGGCTGTCTGCAGGATATGATGGCGGATTCTGTTTCTGGTATAATTATCTTCCAGATTGGTTCTGTCTATACAATATTGTATGCCCTTTTGCGCAAGATATCTCTCTATCTGCGTTCTGCTTGTATGTAATAATGGTCTGACAATCTCCCCGCGAATCGCAGGAATCCCTGTAAGTCCTTTTAAACCGCTTCCGCGAAAAAGGTGAAACAGGAATGTCTCACAACAATCGTTTTGATTGTGCGCAATGGCAATCCTGCCACGTCTGCCCGCTCTGTTCTCATTCAATATTCTATGAAAAGCCTCATATCGTACTTCTCTTCCTGCTTCTTCTGTGGATATATGTCTTTGTGCCGCCAGTTGTTCCACATCTGCTTCAACCAGCGCAAAAGGCAGCTGTCTTTCACGGCAGAAGGCTTCTACATATGCTGCATCTTCTCCTGCTTCTTCTCTGATTTTATGATTAATATGCACTACATGGATTGTCATAGGAATCTCAAGGCGTAATTCCAGGAGCACGCAAAGAAGGCAGATTGAGTCCGCTCCACCGGACACACCTGCCACTACATAGTCTCCTTCGGCAAACATATTCTGTTCCTGCACATATCTTTTTATACTGTCGATCATTTGTACCTCACATGTTATTTTCCCATACTCCTGCCGTCAGGATTGTCATGTCATCCCGGATTCTGCCCGCCTGGCAATTGATTGCATACCGCAGCAGATAATCTGACATTTCCTTGGGATTAGTCGTATGACAGCCTGCTATAATCTCTTTGAGTCTGTTATATCCGTTATCCGTCTCAAAACAATCCGCTACACCATCAGAGAGAAGTATAAGCATATCAGAATCCATCAATCCTATCGTCTGTGTCATTGGCGTGATCTGTGTAAGACTGCCAAGGGGCAATGTCTCTGAGAGAATCTCATCTACCTGTGTACCACGCTTTCTAAAGCTGGCTGCTGCTCCTGCCTTCATGAATTCTGCTTCTCCCCTGTGCAGGTTCACTTCACATACATCCAGCGTTGTCAGATTACAGCACTGTGTCTGGGCTGCTATGGCAGCATTGATCATGGTCAAGGCTTTCTCCTTCTGAAATCCTGCCTCCAGGAACTTCTCCATAAATTCTATCACACAGCAGCTGTCTTCACATGCCTGTTCCCCGCTTCCCATACCATCTGCAATCATCAATATAACATTGCCCTCTGCAATCTCTTCTACTGAATAATTGTCTCCTGATACCTTCTCATCTTCTTTTACCGCCCTTGACATGGCACTCATCAATGTGAATCGGGGTTCATCTTCAAAAAGGAATGTATCATAGCTTTTGGTCAGTACTGCTGCACTTTCCATACAGGGAACCAGTCTTTTGTCCAGAAATACCGATATAAGACCTGCAAACTCGTCCACATCCAGCTCCCGGCGCAGCCCCTGTCTGGCTACCAGGCTTAACCGCTTGCCTGCTCCACTTCCTTCCAGGAAGACCATTTCCTTAACTATAATCCCCTGCTTTTTAAGATACTGTATCAGTGCTTTACGCTTATGCTCCACTGGAACGCTGACATGCATCACTGTGTCTGCCACCTCTTCAACTGCTCCTGATATTTCCTCCAGATGTCTGGCAAATATCATTTTGCTCTCTATGATCTGATTGCGGTAAAGCACATCACTGCGATGTTGTATTACAGTCTGTTCCTGTGGAATATCCCGATACATCCTGGCAAGCTCTTCATATGTCTTGGAAAGACAATGCAGCTTTCTCTTACTGTATTCAGGAAACAGATAACCTTCTATATTTTCCAATGTCCTGGACATCTATGTACGCCCCCTATATACCTTATTTTCGTACAATTAAGTATATACATGGTATGCATACTTTTTTGTCATAATCGTGTACACGGACATCTTTTTTTATTGACAAAAACTGCATCCTTACCTGCTTATGGCACGGGATGCAGCCTGCGTTAATCTTCTTCTTTAAAAATAATCTCGTTATCGTATACAAGTCCCAATTTGTCTTTGGCAACTTCTTCCGCATATTTCTTGGTCTTGGTATAGGTCTCTAATTCTTTCAATTCTTCAGTTCTTGCATTCTCAGCATCAATCTGCTGCTGCAATTCCTGTTCTCTGGCAATATATTTCGCCTGCTTCTGTCTAAGAGAGATGCTGTTGATTCCAACTACAGCAATGATCATGATAATCGCCAGAAATGCCATGGACATGCCAAGTCTGTTTTCATTTTTTCTGCGACGAAATGCCGGTTTTCTTCTTCGTCTTCCTGCTTGTGTGACAATCACGTGCTCTCTCCCCTTTTCTATGAATTACCTGCATACAGGCTCTTATTTTTATTGTAGAATGATTTACTGCATGAGTCAACCTGTTTTTTACAAATCTACCCAATGTCCGAAATGGAGCCAATACCTTCGAGATCAGAATGTAACCCCATTTCACATAGATTCTGCCAAGCGTCATGCTGTACAGAAACATTCCAAGGGCTGCCCCGGCTACTGCAAAAGCCCGTATCATACCATGATTACCGTAATAGAGCAGTACGAAACTGACGCAAAAGCACCATGTCCAATACAGCAGATCTTCCAGATTCACCATAACCCGGTTATGATGTATCAATCGCCTGCATAATCTAAGGTTATCATAGACCCAGGCAAATATCGCTCCTGTCAACACTGCATAGCAGCCAAAATACCACTCTCTGATAATTGTATCGCTCATAATCAGCCAAACAGCCGTGTGAGCAGTCCTTCACCTTTTTTGGCTAACGAAGTACGCTCCGAATATACAAAAGAATCCGCTTTACCATCTATATCTGCTTCTCCCTTATCCAGATTAATTCTGCTGACATGCAGTCCTTCACCCTTTATCATCAGCATACCATCTACGGTCTCCAGAAGTACGGCACCTTCGTCAAAAGATAATACATCCGTGACTCCCGTAACCTTGCACTGTTTGCGCCCATCCAGCGTAATTCTGTGTCTGCCGGCTGCAGTATTGACTGTAATATCTTCCACGGCTTATCCTCTCACATATCGGTTTTCTATACTATATGTGGCGGATAGGAATATTAGACCTTAAATATATCGAAACAGCTCTTTTGCTTCTTCTTTCTTAACGTTCTCCTGCACATCCAGTACTTCTACCTTCACATCTTTATTGCCAAACTGTATTGTAAGAATATCTCCCGCCTTTACATTGGCTGACGCCTTCGCCGGTTTGTCATTGATCAGTACACGTCCTGCATCGCATGCTTCATTGGCTACGGTACGACGTTTGATCAGTCTTGATACTTTCAAAAATTTATCCAGTCTCATAATTTCCTCCATACATATGAGAATAAGAAAAGACAACCACCTCAGCAGTTGTCTTCCCAAATTCAATACTTTTTATTTCAAAAGATTATCTGTTTACTTCGTCCTTTAAAGCCTTACCAGCCTTGAACTTAGGTGCCTTGGAAGCATCAATCTTCATAGGCTCGCCTGTCTGAGGATTTCTGCCTTCTCTTGCAGATCTCTCAGATACTTCAAATGTACCGAAGCCAACTAACTGAACCTTTCCACCATTCTTTAATTCTTTTGCAACAACTTCTGTAAATGCTGTTAAAGCCTTCTCTGCATCCTTCTTAGTCATTTCAGCCTGTTCTGCCATTGCAGCTACTAATTCTGTTTTGTTCATCGCGAACTCCTCCTCTTATACTATTGTGTAGTCTAAAAACAATACCCTGTCCGATCTGCGTCGGAAGCTTACGATTGCTCATTTTTATGTGTGTCCGACTATTCAGAACACCTATATCTATTTATATGCGAAAAACCTTGTTATGTCAAGGAAAAATCAAGGTTTTTTGGGGTTTTTTCATAAAAAACACGCATTTCTTATGAATCCAGCTTAGTCAACTCGGAAAATGAGTATGTAACGTCTTTTTTCTCACTGTCTACCTGCAATGTATAGCTTCTGGTCTGGTATCCTGTCTTTCTTAATGAGACTACATAGTTACCTGCTTTTTTCTCAAAATCCACCGGTGCGATTCCTATATAATTGCCATCCAGATATACCTCTGCCCCTACAGGAGAATCAATATGCACCTTATAGGAGGTCTGTGTTGCTGTAGACTGTGTTGCAGAGGATTGTGTCTCTGGCTGTTCGGCAGAGCTTGACTGTGCGGAAGAAGCCTGAGTCTGTTCCTTCGTCTCCTCCTGTTCCGTACTTTCTTCACTCTTCTCCAGTTCTACTGATATACTGGCAGAGGGTTCTGCGACTTTGATATACTGTGCTACGGTATCATATCCATCCGCAGTTACTGTCATCTGATGCAGACCATATTCCAGCTCTACCGGCGATGCAGTATCTACATTCTTCCCATCAATGGTGACTTTTGCATTTGCAGGATTCAAGGTGAAGATAACCCTGCCCTTCTGTACAACAGTGATCTCTACGTCTCCAAGATCCCATGCCATCTCCTGATTTCTGACAAAATCTATCTCCTGGGTGGCACTGCTGCCATTGTGGCTTACTACTACTGTAGAACGCCCTTCCGGTACAACAAGCAGCATATCTTCTGTAATTTTACGGATTACGGACTGTCCTACTTCTATCCATCCTCCTACAAAATAAGCATCATTCTGTAATCTCAGATATCCGTGTCCTCTGGCTATACTGATTGCATAAATCTGATTGTGCCATCCCCAGACGTTGAGCACATCCATCTGATTAATATCCATGAGTGCTGCTTCCTGTCCGTCAGAAAGTACCAGAAGATGATTGCTCAGTCCATAGGATGTATCACCTATTGTCAGCGTACCCGTTGCCGTATTCAATACATAATTACTGAGATTCTCATAAGCTTCTCCCTCTGGGGATATCTTCAGATATGCCAGCAGCTTCTTGGGCTTATAGAACCTTACCGTTACAATACTGCCTTCTTCAATCTGACCTAAGGAAACCGGCTGGTCATATTTATCCAGCAGTTTGGCTGACCCGTCATAATTCAGTGTATATCTTTTACCCGTTGCCAGATTCTGAAACTGTATGGCTGCGTTCTCCGTATCCTTGCAGACGATCATTGCCGTATCTTCAGAATCATAGATGCCGGGCGTGGCTGTTATGATTCCATTTACCTGTGCCTGGGTATTCTCCTGTGTATCTGTGCCTAGTTCCATAAAAGAACAGCCTGCACACAAGACCATACTCAGCATCCCGATTAGTACTCCTGTTAAAATCCCCTTTATTCTCAAGTATATACCTCCATTATAGTTCCTATGTAATGTAACTATTCAGAATAGTTATAGTATATCTCTATCTCCATATTATGTAAAGCGCTGGTGCTTATGGCTCTCCAAAAAGGTAACTATTCAGAACCCCAT